>Ga0315268_10000072_pt1 | contig 111566 bp, 112 predicted proteins | sample C1_top_MG_FD_204535 | JGI IMG/M metagenome (GOLD analysis project Ga0315268, IMG submission 204535) | Sediment microbial communities from Yellowstone Lake, YNP, Wyoming, USA - C1_top | ecosystem: Environmental > Aquatic > Freshwater > Lake > Sediment | place: USA: Wyoming | collected 2017-08-01
TCGCACTTTTTGCTTCATTTTTCCGTATCAAAGATTTGCCTGGATATGTGACATTTTCTTTGTCTCTTCCATGGTTTTTCCATGTTTGTATAACTGATGTAAAACGTTGGTGTGAGTCTCTCAAATATAAGGCTGCTAAAGAAACAGTTCATCTGACATTAACTGACTTGGCTAAGAAAGAGAATCCGAAAATAAAAAGCGTTGTTAAGAAAGAAATTCCTCAAAAAATTGCTTATACTCAGCGAAAACAAAAGATAGTCTTGTCTAGTAGATTGTTTGAGGGTGATTTTTCTGAACAGGAGATAATGACATTATTCTATCATGAGCTCTACCATACAAAAACTAATAAGTATGATTGGAGTGTTGCACTTCCCTTTGTATTATCATGGATTGGTGCCTTGAGCATGTTCAGCTTTCTTCCATCTTGGTCATTACACTTACTGTTTTTGGGCAGTGGTTTCTTTTGCAGTCTTTTCATTATTGGATACGAAAGAATGCGATGGCAGTCAGAGTTTAAAGCAGACGAAGAAGCCTCAAACAGAGTCAATACCGAAGCCTTCTCCTCTGCACTAATAAAAATCGTGCCTTTGGAGATACGAAATTGTGACAGCCCAACTCATCCATCAGTCAATAGAAGAATAGCCCGATTAAGAAAAGGTGTAATAAAGTCTAATTAATCGGACACATGTCTCTTTGTAGTATTGTCATTGTTTTTGGATATTTGTTAGTATTTTTGGTTCTTTCCATTCTTCTCTGAGAATGCTGAATGTGCAACTGTCTCCTGCTATCCTTGGCGCAAGATAGAAGAGGATTCTATACCTATTTATTAGTCTGTACCTACGTTGCGTTATTGAGGAATTGAAAGGAGAAATGAGATGAGGATTCTATTCTGCAGGAAATCAATGATAACGATATCGCTGTTGACGCTATTATCACTTTACGCCCTCGGAAACGTTACCTTTCTCGTTAACGCAGACACAGCCACAAAAGAACCAACTCTCTATTTTAACGGCGCGGGTTCTGTTCAGATAACTTGGAAATCTGGGAAAACGCAAACATACAGTTCCACTACTTACGTGAACTTTGCAGGCGTATACAGTATCACCATCATTCCAAACCATGGTTGGCACATCGACGCTGTTCTACTTGACGGAAGTCCCCAAGCAATTCTGGATGAAGATGGATTCAGCATTATCAACCTTCGCGTCAAGAACATAATTTCTGTCACTTTCGTTGTAAACGGCGGGGTGGACGATGTGGCACTGGGGTCGAACGTTGAAACTTATCCAGATCCTTATGTTGCCTTGATCTTCTCCGACGTACTGGTAAATGGATTCGCATATGCCTACATAGTTGAGTTTGCATACGCTCAGCCACCCAATGCCGTAGGTAATTCTTGGGACATCACCACGGATGCTGTTTTCACTCAAAGCGTGACCGTCATACTGATACTGAACCTTACCGACCTAGGTGGTTCTGACCCTGCGACGCTGAGATTGTTGAGGACCGAACCGGAGCTTGCCCGAGCGGATGTCAACTCAGACGGGAAAGTAGACGGAACTGACGTCTCCACCGTAGCTTACGCTAACCCCTCACGGATTCATGATTCAAGGTACGACCCAAGACTAGATATGAACAACGATGGGGCAATAAACGACGTGGATGTGAACATAGTAAACAACTACAATGGCCAATCAGTCTGGCAAGACATCACATCGCAAGTCGTCGTGAGCAATGACTTCGTATACGTCTACGGATTAACTGACCGGCTCTCGATGTTCGGCGTCACTCGATAAACCACGTCCCCTGTTCGCTCAGACAAAAACATCTGGCAATCCTAGCAAACGTACCGTGTGAGTATTCGAGACCTTGCAGAGTTCTTCGCATCCACTTCCAGCTCTAATGGCTTAAATCTGGTATTGCATTACTTTGATTGTTGGAGTGAAGTTATGCATTTCTACTCTGTTTTTAGTTCTGCCGTACAACAGCACTACCACTCAGCCTGAATGTGGCAGTGCATTTAGGCAGAACGCCGTGCCGAAGGCGCGAACTCAGAATTGTGTGTGCGGTAAAGTTTTATCCCGATTTCTCAAGTTGCCTTTGTCAGTACTTTTGGTTCTTTCCATTCCTCTCTGAGAATGCTGTACAGGCAGCCGTCTCTCCACTCTCCTCTCACAAAAGCGCTCTTCCGAATCGTCCCCTCCCTCTTGAACCCCGCCTTCTCCAGAGTCTTCTGAGAAGCCACGTTGTCCACGTCAGTGATTGCCTGAACACGCACTATATTCTTTGAAAGAAACAAGTAGTCAACCATAATCCTCACGGCTTCGGTGCCGTAGCCCTTGCCCCTCTCACCCGGAGCCAGAACATAGCCTATCTCCAACAGCTCACCCCTCAGAAAGTGAAACAAGGTACCAACCTTGGTTCCGTCCTTCTTCACTATGAAAAACCACTTAGTGTCAGCGGTAAGGCTGTCGTACCTCTTCTCCCACTCCGCCCTGGACTGCTGCGGAAGCCAAACATACTCACCCAGATACTCGCGACTGTTAGCCCATTCTGCCAGTAACGGCAGGTCTTCTTTCTCAATAAGCCTCAGGTTAACACTCTTGCCCTCAAGCAAACCCCATCGCCAACCCAAACGATTAAGATAGTTCAGCTATAACTTTTCCGCACTAATCGTTAGCCTTGGGTAAAGTCTTATCCAAACCAACCAACCAAAACTGTAATTCTTGGAATAACACAAAAAGAAGGAAGAATCTGCTTTTTTGAATAGGAGTTAATCCAGTTCATGCGGTTAAGAGCATAAATACAAGATGTGAATCGAATATGTTTTAAGTGAAATGTTGAAAACCAAAGGGCAACTGTTTATCGTCGTTCTGTTGTTTGCGTTAGGTGTTGCTCTTTACGTGTTCGCTGTGCAATCGACTTTTGGTCTCGAGTTGTTTAGCTTCAGTTCTTTTGTGATTGTTGTTCCTACGCTTCTTGGGGGTTTGGCAATTTTGGTTTTGGGTTACGGGTCTGTCATAATTTTCGGCGGGGTGTTATCTTTGAGGCTAGCGGAGTTTGTTGCTCGCGTGACTAGGTCTAGACATGCTGTTGAAGTTGTTGATGAAGAACCACGCGCGATTCGCCAAAGGATTACCGGAGAGGCTTTCATGTTTTTTGTGCCTGTCTTGGTTTTTGTTTTGTCTATGGTGTTGGCTTGGGACATATATAATTTGCATGATGAACGGACGTCGGTTTTTCATCCGATTTTGCATGCGCTTGATGTCTTTTCGAAGCCTACCAGCATTGATCCCTTCTCGTATGCTGTTGACACCGTTATTATGATGATGATCCTTGTTGCTGTTGCTGGGATTATTCCCTCGCTGGTTTTGCCTTATTTTAGAAAGTTTAGGATAACGGGTGTGAACAGTGGTCCTTTCCACACTAACCTGTTGTTTACCGTGGTCGGATTTTTTGTTGGTTTGGGTGCGGTGCTGGCGTTGGTGGGTCTTATCTATGAAACTCTGTAGGTGGGTAAGGGTCCGTATTATTATCACTTTATTATTCCGGCTATGCTTGGGCTTAGTGTGCACTATGCTATCGGAGCTTTCTTGGGGAGAGATAGAGCTGAGGACATGGTTAAGAAGATGTTTGAGGCGCGTTCCCGCGAGAGGGTTGTTCGGGGCGCCGTGCACATAGAAGTGGCATCACGTAAACGTTAGTCGATTTTGTGTTTGAAATGTAGCCTTGGATTAGATGCTCTAGGTGTGTGGGGGTAAAGTTTTATCCAAACCAACCAAACCCTCAATCCCAAATTTGGTTTATTTAACTGAGATAAGCTTGTTCTAAGGCGGCAACAGTGCGAGGGGGCGGGATTTGAACCCACGCGACAAGCAAGGAAAAACTATCGACACGTAACTGGCATGGATTTGTGTCCTTCTGGGTCTAGGTCCGTAGAGGTCTAAATCATCAGCGCGCACTTAGTATTCCGGAGGCATGCCGCCATAACCGCCGCCTGACATTCCACCTGGACCTCCAGGAGGCATAGGTGGGGCTCTCATCTTTCCTGCAGCGATGACATCATCGATCCTCAGTAACATTGTGGCAGCTTCAGTGGCAGACTTGATTATCTGTTTCTTAACGGCGAGGGGTTCGTAGACGCCCAGTTTCCACATGTCTCTTATTTTTCCTGCGAAAACATCGGCGCCTGCCCATTTTTCGCCCTTCTCATGGCGAGCCCTAAGCTCTGACAGAACATCAATTGGGTCAAGCCCGGCATTTTCACCCAAGGTTAAAGGCACGATCTCTATGGCCTCGCCGAAGCTCTGGACGGCAAGTTGCTCTCTACCTGGCAGAGTTTCAGCATAGCCTCTTAGTGCTCTAGCGATCTCCATCTCTGGAGATCCTCCTCCCGCAAGGATTTTGGGCTCCTGAACTACATCTCGGACTACGCATAATGCGTCGTGAACTGAGCGTTCAGCTTCATCAACGAAGCGTTCAGTTCCACCTCTTATTAGAATAGCAACTGAGTGCGGATTCTTGCATCCTTCGATGAAGGTCATCTTGTCGTCTCCTATTTTCCGCTCCTCCACGAGTTCAGCATAACCCAAGTCGCTTTTTGTGAGTCCTTCCAGGTTAGTGACGACTTTTCCACCTGTTGCCTTTCCGAGTTTCTCCATATCTGACTTCTTAGCTCGTCGCACGGCCAGGACTCCTTTCCGGACCAAGAAATGCTGGACCATGTCGTCTATGCCTTTCTGGCAGAACACGACGTTTGCGCCTGAGGCAACTATCTTTTCAACCATTTCTTTGAGCATATTCTCCTCTTCATGCATGAAAGATTCCATCTGTTCCGGCCTTTCAATGTTAATTTTAGCATCGAACTCAGTTTTTTTAACTTCAAGTGCGCTTTCTAACAATGCTATCTTTGCCTTTTCGACCCGTTTAGGCATGCCTGAATGCACAACTTCCTTATCAAGAACCAATCCTTCAATGAGTTTGGTCTCAGCCGCAGATTCGCCGGGCTTCTTCTCCACCATTATATTGTCTAAGTCTACCTTATACTCATCTCCAACTTTTTGGGCCACATGTAAAACGGCTTCAACAGCTATCTCGGCAAGCTGCTCCTTGTTCTCAGACACCAGCTTACTGGCCATAGATGTAGCAGCAACCTTCTTCAAGAACTCCTTTCCTGTAGGCTTAACTGGAATCGCAATCTTCTCAAGGGTTTCAAGAGCTTTGTCAGCTGCTTTACCGTATCCTTCGACGATTACCGTTGGATGAACGCCCTTGTTTATCAAGTCTTCAGCCTTTCCCAAGAGTTCGCCTGCCACTATGACCACCGTGGTGGTTCCATCTCCCACTTCCGCGTCTTGAGTCTTAGCTACTTCCACCATCATCTTGGCAGCTGGATGATCAATATCCATCTTGTCAAGGATGGTTCTTCCATCACTGGTAATGGTTACATCGCCAGAACTGTCCACCAACATCTTATCCATACCTTTGGGGCCTAATGAGCTTTTGACTGCTTCTGCTATTGCCCTTGCCGCCATAATGTTATTGCGTTGAGCATCCCTTCCCCTAGATCTTCCAGATCCTTCCCTCAGAACCAGAACAGGTACCCCACCTGTTTGCGCAGACAAGTCTTTATTTCTCCATGAATAATTACCACTGATTGATTCAGTCAACTTATACTTTTCGTTTATCATTTAACAACAAATAGCGCCTTGCTCACTGGCCCAAGTTCTCAAAAGGCCAAAAATTTCGAAATCAGAATCCCAAGCCTGAGCATAGAATTATGGAGCAACACCAGATTGATGAATTAGCAAAAGCTCTAAACCAAAGAAACAAGGCTCATCACAAAGAGCAACGACGCATGCACTAGACTTGTCCAGAAGAACTGCCTCTAAATGGGCGCGAAAGGCTAGATTATACTAAGCACTTGGTCTTATTTCTCCATTGAAAACTCGGTAGCACCTGTCTGAGCAGAAGCCTTGAAAATCATTGTCTGGCATGAACAGTTTTCCACAAGCTTTACACTTTCGCTTAGCCCTTTCCTGCATTCACTTCTTCCCCCTAATCAGAATGTTATCTTGACTGGTTATATGTTTAACCATGAGGTGAAGGTTAGCGCGCGCTATGTTACGGGATTCGCCAAACAAACCAACGACTACAGAAACAAAGAAAAAAGGCGTTGATGAGACGGTTTTATTTGACTGTGATCTTCATCGTTTTTATTGGCTTCTTTAAAGGTAGTTTAAGGCTTAACACCCCATCTTTAAAGAGTGCTTCAACCTTTTTCAAGTCCACTTCATGAGATAGGTTGTAGCAAGCAGAATACAGTATGTTCTTCTTCTGGCCTCTAATGGAAAAGCTTGTTTCAGTCGCTTCAATCTCAATGTCCTTCTTCCTGACCCCTGGCAATTGACCCTCAATCAGGTACTTCTCAGCATCATGGTAAATGACACTGACAGGATTTATCATCCATTGCCATTGAGTTGAAGGAACAATTTCAGTCTTCTTAGCTTCTATCTTCTTCCTTTTGCTCATAGATTTCCCACCGTATAATTTTGACAACATCTTGCATTTATAATTTTTCCAATTCCTAGCGCCCGCGAAAAACATCTAAAAAAAGGAAGGATTTTGTTTCTATGGTTGCGAGATTTTCCACATGAAGGCGCGATAGCTATCATTAGCATAACCTGGCTGAAGCACGCGCGCTATCGCAACTTCGAAGTGACTGCTGCTTCCTATGAGAGTTGTATCGATTGCAGTTTCGTATGCCCAGCCGCAAAGTATCCAAGTAGATATATCCATGTGAATATAACGGCATATTGCATCAGAGAGAGCTTGGCGAGAAGCCAGACTTCTCTAGCCTAGATAATAACGTGCACCCAAAATGCTTTAAAGGTTAACCCACAAAATGGTTCTTAGGGATTTAAATGGCTAAGCAAGAAGTGACCACATACAAGGAGTTAGCAATAAGCCTCATAGGCTTGGTCATGGCAATAGTCTTGGCTGTCCTTTCCTTGGGAATCGCCAACTGGGGAATGGAAGTTTTTGGAATAACTGGAGAGATACCGAGAGGTGCCGCATTGATAGCTGTTGCTATAATCATAGGACAAACAATAGCGGCGTTTGCCAAGAAAAAATACTTCTAGAAAATCTCCAAGATCGTGGCACTAGTAATTACCCTTTCGCTCTTTTAATGTTTTGATAGTTTTGTCCATTTGTTGTATAAAGTTCGCGCGCGCACGATTAATCAAGGGTAGAGAGTAAAAGCCGCGCTTTCCAATTCAACTGTTTATTAGTAAGTTAATGAACTAATCTCTTTTGAGGAAACAACTTGTCGAAAAGCGTGACACAATCTGAAGAGGAAATAAAGCAGAGGCTAATCAACTGTTTAAAAGATATTGAATGGGACATAATGCAGGGAAAAATCGATACCGTGATGACGAAACTGGATGGAGCGCAGAAACTTACTCAGGAATGGGGAGAAAAAAAACATAAAAGTGCGTCCCCTTAGGTTACAAAAGGGCATAAGCCAAAGAGCAAGTTTTTCAAGATGAAGGGAGGTGAAAAATGTTGAGATTGAAGTATCCTGTCGAGTATGAATTGAACCCTGCGGAGATGGATAAAGGAAAGCAATGGCTAACATTGAAACTGAAAAACATAGGAAATAAAACTCTTAAAAGACTTGACGTGGAATTGCACTCTCTAGATACCTTTTATCTTTTTCCTTTTATCTTTCCTTCTGGAATAGGACACTACATCGGAGAGCTTAAGCCAGACGAAGAGAGAGAAGTGGTTTTCCAGGTTAACGCAAACGGATCAGCTGACGTATACGCCACTATCCGTGCACGTAAGAATGGAGACTACTTCTGGTGGGAATCCGGTTGGACGCATATCTCTGTAAGCGAGGAAAAAGCAGAAATCGGTCGCCTAGTAGTGCTTTCACACCCGTATACGACAATTGGAAAGACCCTCTCGGCCGAGGCAACCATTAAGGGCTTGAGAAAAGGTACAGGACTGAAGCTGGAATTCTGGGTGGAAACCCCCGCAGGAAAGTTTGAAGAGCAGGCCACAATAGATATAAAGGAACTTTCCGTTGGAGAGGAAGCCCGTTACTCTGCCGAGTTCACACCCAAGGAAATGGGGTACTACACCATATACGCGTATTTATATGATGGATGGAGAAGAATAGGTCACAAGACGGATTCCATCTATGCGCAGGAAGAATAGCAATCACCAAGCCGACTTGGAAATTTCCAACTCTCCTTTTTTGTTTAACAAATGACTACCGACTACCGCGTGGGCGAGGCATGAAGTTTCCAGCCTCGTCGTTTCTAGCAAAGATGAATTCAGTCCTAGCTGGATCTTCGAAACTCCGCAGATTACTCATGCGCGTGTGGGTAATTATTGCCTTTGCTAGCGTCTCAGTTTTCCCGCTCCATCACATTTTGGGCATCGTTTTCTGGAAACCCCTTCACCTGTTGTGCCTGTACCATGGCATACAGGACAGGTGACCAACCAATCTTCACCACGCTCGTAGAACTTTCTGGGCACAAAATTCACCTTGTTTATGAGTCCTCTGTATGTATGTAATATTAATCGCGTTCTTACCTTCTTTTCTGTTTCTTTCCCCCACGAGCTCTTCTCGTCTGATGACCCTTCTGCTTTGTCACGGTGAGCACTCTCTCGATGGTTTTTCTACGGGGATTCTGTTCTCTACTCACGTTCTGTCACCTCACGCGCGCTACGCTTGGGGCTACAACTATTATCGATATTGTCTGCAAATCAACCATTCTCAACGCCCTCAAATTACAATGTAGTTTGTTTCGGTTCAGCTATAACTTTTCCGCATTCATCATTCGTATTGGTTGGTTGGATAAAACTTCACCCCAACACACACAAAGTTGACCTACAACAGCACGGATGCAAGTTTCTATAATCTGCTTGGCTAGGCACACGTCTTCAAGGAATACCGATTTTGTTCACGCTTGGTCGCAAGGAAGATATGTGAATTGCGAGTGCGGAGAGTGAGCACGAGCAAGATTGTAAGAAACCTATGCAATTGGTGTCTTACCCGAGCAGGTGCGAGGCAATGAGGATTAGAAGTCTACAGGGAACTCAACTGAGAGCTGCAGACTTTTCATATAAGGCATCTGTTATGTTATCTACTTCACTTGATAGTTACTGACAAAACTGTACGGCTATTTTGCTGAGATTTAGGTGCCAAGTTGTGCCTTGAGCTTTCTCAGTGTCTTTCTTTGTCGAATCATGCGCGTAAGCCTAGGGTTGGGTAATACTCTAAACATGCGTCCATGAGTGTTTTTGTAAAGCTTTTTTCCCTTGTTTTTTAATTTTGGTTTTTTTCTCAAGTTGCTAATCCTTCCCAATATTGACAATATGCGAATCATAACTATTTGAGTGTGCCCCTTGCATAGTTACTGACAAAGCTGTACGCTGATTTTTGGTTGGTTGGGGTAAAGTTTTATCCCCTCCTCCTCAACAAGTCAGACTTTGTTCTTGCGTCTATAGAAAATGCGCGTGCCTTATGCCTCTTTTTGCTTTCTGCTCCTGAAATGCCCGATGGTCTTGTCCGGATTCTTCCTCTGAAAGCTCTTTGGGAGCGCTGCGAGTCTGCGGAGGCTTGTCTTGTTAGCACGCGCATTCGATTTACCCAAAACAATAAATGTCCTAGCTGATTACGCTTTGAGCGGGGTTTGATTATGAAGCCTACATGGAATCAGAAGGAAGTGCTTCCAATGGTGAGGGATACTATCTACGCTTTGTGCAAGAAGAAGGGCGATTGGGTCACTAAACAGGAAATGGTGACTGCTCTTCTTGAAGATCCGCGGATTTCGAAATCTGCAGACGAGGCGTACAGGCTGCAGAAGACGGACAAGACACATATTTTAAGAAATATGGTGGACTGGCTGGATTTCTGGGTTACTAAGCTCGAGGGAAAAGAGCCGATGCCAGATTGGGCTTGTAAATTGGCTAAAGAGATTTTGGACGAGTTTGAACGGAAGAAAATTGACAAGAAATGGGCTTACAAGTTGCGCTAGAGTCTGGAGAGCGCGCCTGTTCTTTCTCCTTGCTGTTGATTTCTGTTTAGGTTTTGTTTTTGATAGTTTTGCGATGAAGAAACCGTTGCATTTGTGTGTGGGGGTAAAGTTTTATCCAAACCAACCAACCCCTCAAGCGCGCATGACGGATTTTGCAGAACCGCAGATGAAGGAGTGTTATGTCCTATGGTGAAATCGTTCAGTGAGGAAGCCGTATCCTTATGACTGTCTTACCTTTTCGAAGAACTTCGTGATGTGAGGCAACACCAGATGACTTTGGAAATCGACGTCGTGGCCCAGACCAGGGAAGGAGACGAATTCCGCATCGGGCAAAAGGTTGGCGCACTTCCTCGCACCAGCATAGCTTGGATCAGTTTCGCCGACAAAAAACAGGCAGGGCATGGTCATGCTGGGCAAAGCGTCCTCAAGATTCGCTCGCCATTCGCTCGATGAAACAAACGCTGCCAGCGCCTCTGAGTCGTTGGATAGGATTTTGGTTCTCATCTGCGGCGTCATCTTTACGCCCGGCTCTTTCTCGAGCAATTCAACATACGCACTCATCCCTTTCTTGAGCATTTGAAGCCACCAACGAATGCGCGCACGGGGGCGCGCCTGCGGACTTTGGCCGCCGATGATGAAGGAATGGAAGCGTTCAGGAGCGTATTTAGCGAGGGCAAAAGCCATTCGCCCTCCCAATGAGTACCCCAGAAAGTGTGTCTTGCTGATGTTGAGGACATCCATTACCGCAATCACGTCAGCGACAAGCAATTTCAGTTTGTAAGCGTCTGGATCGTGAGGTTTATCGCTGCCTCCATGTCCGCGCAGGTCCATTAGAATAAGTGTGAATTCCTTCTTCAGAGAGTCCACGTATCCCAGCTCGTGCCATTGCTCCAAATAGCCCGCTAGTCCATGCACGAGCACCAACGGCGGTCCACCACCTTCAACTTCATAATGAATATGGACTCCTTGATTGCTGGCATATGGCACGGTTTCCACCGGGAACAACTTCTTGTGCTAACCATATAATTCTTAGGATAAAACTTTCCCCCCGATAAGCAACGACAATGGTGAATCACAAGAATATTCAATGGGAGAGATGGATACGGAAAAGTTATAGCTGAACTGAATTAGACTGTAAACGGTAGTGGTGAGAATGGTTGACCTTACAGAGATTTCTGCAATGGTAGCTGCAGCAGGCGTACTTGTTGGTGTTGTTTATTACATATTGGACATGAGACATCAAAGCAAAGTGAGACAAACAGACCTCGCTATTAGATTGCATTCCCAAGTGTGTACCAAGGAATTTATGGAGGCATTGCACAAACTCCTTTCTGCAGAGTATAAGGACTACAACGATTTCGTGAAAAGATATGGTGATGTTCGCTCTGAAAACCCAGTTCCAATAGCATTTGGCATGGTTTGCATGTATCTCGAAGGAAATGGCGTTCTGCTACACAGAAAACTTGTAGACATTGACTTGATTAGGGACCTCTTTAATGTTGTAAGCTGGTGGGAAAAACTGAAGCCCATCATATACGGTGTGAGAGAAGAACGCCATCTCCCGGAATATTATGAGTGGTTCGAATATCTCGCTAATGAAATGAAGAAAAGTGTACAAAAGCTTAAGGGTAAAGTTTTGTCCAACCAACCCTTATCAAAGTGTTAACAAGGAAGTGTGAGGGTGGGTATGGGATTTGAATCTACACATGCGGGGTTCCTTGTTCACTCGCTAAGTCCTTGAGACCACGCTCTCGCCCGTGTCCTTTTGGACCACGCAGAAGAGGTTACCATCGGGGTCCTCTAGCACACGGAAGTCATCATCAGGCTCATACTCTTGAGGATGGCGAGTCGCTCCGATCTTGAGCAATCTCTTCACCTCACCCTCTCTGTCGTCGGTGTAGAGGTCGAGGTGCAATCTGTTCCTACCCTTGCGCTTCTCCGGGACCTGGTTCAGAGACACGTTCGGACTTCTTCCCTCAGGGTCATGAAGAACGACCCATCCGCCCTTCGCAGGCTCTCTGGGCACGTAGTGGAGCGCCTCCTGCCAGAACGCCAACATCCTGTCGAAATCACTACAATCGATAACGATAGAGCCGATTTTCATTCCCATTCTCCACGCTGCCTCTGTCAACTCCGGCTAAAATATCTTGCGATCATGGGTCAGTAGTGGAAAGAGGCTTCACTATTAGTGGAGGGGTCTTTTCGCCGTCTTTGTTTGACGACAATCACAATGGCTAATGTGACCGCGACGAGCATGAGCAGTACCGGGGTCCATGTGGGAAACTCGGGCACTATCCATAAATCCGAACTGATTATCTGAAGGTCTATCAACGACGTCGTTGTGTATGCGCCCGTCTGATTGACAGTTTCTTGCAGATACTCAACGGCGATGCCTGTCGACTTGTCCCAGTAATAGTTGAAATGGTAGCTCAGTGTTCCAGAGATAGCGGTCGTGTCGAGGTGATTTGTATCTCTATCACCGACTGCGTATGCTCTGGGTACGGTCTCGTTTATGGTCACAGTATCGTATGGCGGAGACGTGTACATCGAATCGCCCGCAGCCAGGTTGGCTGAAATGATGAAGACCGTCAGGTTCACGCTGTTCCCAGTGTCTACGTCAACCCAGCCGCCCGTGGTTACTTCGGTCCCGTTCTTATAATGGCTTGTCATTTGTCCAGTTATGTTTGTGTCAGAAACGGCTGCAATTTCAATCTGCATCCATTGTGTATTGTTGAATTCTTTTAGGTCGGAAGGAGGTGCAGCACTCGGGTCGTTTGAACTCCAGCTAGCGGTGCCTCTATACCTGAACCTGTTGCCCACGCTAACTCCTACCGTCCTCGTCTGAGCTGATGCCGCCACAACCAGCGCAAGCAGCAAGAACGCCGAGACCAGACTGAGCAACGCGATTCTGTTGTTCATGTGCTATCACTCGCCACGTTTTCCTATTTCAGGATTTATCACTTTTGGTAGAATAGCATGCATGCCTGTTTCTCTCAGACCATCTCTTCGTTGAGAGCGCACCATCTTTCCGTTGAAAAATGTGGGGAGGGGTAAAGTTTTATCCAAATCTTCACGTTACTCTTGTTAGTATTTTTGGTTCTTTCCATTCCTCTCTCAGAATGCTGTGGATATAGTGGTCAGTCCACACTCCTCTATCGAATGCGACTTTTCGGAGGGTTCCTTCTATTTTGAAGCATGCTTTCTCCAGAACTCTTTGTGACGCTTTGTTCCCCACATTTGTTCCTGCTTCTATCCTAACAATGTCTTTAGAAAGAAATAGGTAATCAACCATTAACTGGACTGCTTCTGTTCCGTATCCTTTTCCTCTCTCGTTTGGAAGAAGGAAATATCCGATTTCTGTTGTGCCGTATGGTTGATTGGTCCTGTGATGGATAAAACCAATTCTAGTGCCGTCCTTCTTCTGAATGACGAACAACTTGCCAAACATTGTTTGATTATCAAAACTCTTCATCCGTTCTGACTTCGAACTCTGCTCCACGATAGGGAGGTAATCTGACCAGAAACCCTGCTCATTATAACATACAACCTCAAAATCAACATCTTCACGTTCCATAACCCTCAGATTCACAGTTTTACCTTCAAGCACCACAACTCACCATTCCACGATTAAGTTGGTTCAGCTATAACTTTTTCGCAAAACCAGAGGTTTGGTTGGTTGGGGTAAAGTTTTATCCCACCCACTTCTTGAGGAAATTCTCGGCTGCCACTCTCAGGGTTTTTCTTGGACTTCTAGCGTGTTTTTCAACAAAGGAAATCACTCTTTCCTTATTTGTGACTTTGTCGAAGAAAACATCAAAGGATCTGATTACCTTCTCAGCTATCACTCTCCTGCATTCTTCCGTCAAGTGGGGTGTTAAAGAGACGCCGTCAACTCTCAGAAGCTCATCAGTTATCCTGTCTACCAGATACGGCTTGGCCAACGCGATCTTGCCAGAGTGACCGACAATGTTGGCCACCGTTACCATGTATTCATCATCCATAAGACCGTAGTATTTACCAAAAGCGGCATCAAACTTCTTGTCTTCATCCACTCTGGCCAGACTAGCGATTATGGTCAAAGCATTCCAGACGAGAATTCTGTACTTGCTGTCCAAAAGGTCGATGAAGAAACCCATGTGTGGATACAGCTTTGTTGGATGTACCTCGCTGAGATGCGTCAACACTTTTGCGCAACCGTACCTGACCGAGGCCTTTGACGAAGAGACACCTTCGAGTAATCGAGGGAGCAGAGTCCAGTCTTGCTCGACAGCGTGGAACAGCTCTTCTGTTGTCATCGATCTGTCCGCGAGTCTTCCAAGCAATTCGTCTTCCATAACAACCCTCTCGCCAGTTCTAATCATTGATTATCAACGATAGCGCGCGGATTTCATAAAAGTTTTTGGTTGGAGTAAAGTCTTATGAGACCAAAGATAAGCTATGAACCATACTTCATGAAGATTGTCAGCTAATGTGATTTCTGGCTCTGTGTAGTTTGATGTGCTTTGCACTTTTAAACAAGCAAATAATCAGTATAGCCGATGCAGAAACAGCAATTCCTACAAAGACGGCTAAAGCTAATCCTGCTGGTGGAGAACCATCGTCAAACAGAAACCCTACTACGTAGTAGGTGTTGTTATACTCTATAATGCTTTTATCGCGCGATTCTATTAAGTCATCGATCTGGGTATCATTTGGAGAGCTGATATATACGTAACTTTGGCTGTTTATTGCTTCAAGAACGCACTGGTCAGGGTTAGGTAGAGGAAAGTAGTTTGTTGGTTTTTCATCTAACTTATCTGCATATATAGCGTAGGAAGGATGGTATCTTGCCTGCATATCTAATTGGGCGTAGATGGATAGAAACAGAATTGCTATAAATAGAACTAGAGCAAGGTTTGCTTTTGAAGGCTTTCTTGTCATAGTTGCCATCTGTTGCTCCAGCCAACGAATCAGATAAAGCAGAGTGTATTAATTGAGTGTGTGTATACCTCACGACACACCGTCCACTTCATGTCTGGTTCAACTCTAGCTCCTCGCGTAATCCTTCAGCAGTCTCATCCAAGCACGAGCAAAGTCGCTGTCGTCCACGTGTCAAGTAACGCCGAACATCGACTCAAGATGGTCGCCAGTCTCACCAACGAGCAGATGATACTTCTGGCTGAAAGACTTGGTGATGTCCTTCCACTCTTTAGTCGCTCGGTACCAACGCCACAACCTCAAACGAGCACGTTTCGTCGGAACCTCAGGCAGAATTATCCTAATCTCAACCGGAGGCGAATGCTCAGCCGTCGTTTTTATGCGATAGTACTGCTTTATCTTGCGACGTGGTGGAGGCTCGGGTCCTGTCTTGGGCTTGGCTACGCTCGTGAAGCCCGTTCGTGTGACTTCTTTGAAGACCACGCAGACGTCGTCGGCGGGAAAGACCGCGACTTTCTTTCCTTTGGGAGTTGCCGCACCTTTTTTACTCAAATTCTTCCCTAGGTGTAATGCACTGCATCAGGCTTTATCACTTTCGCCCGCAAAGCCTCAGCCTAGCCTGTGGATGATTAAGTTTTAAGACCTAATCTGCTCATTCTAGTCTCTTAGGTGGTAATGATTGTTTGAATTGGACATAACATCCATCTCGGCAATAGTCGCTGCCGCTGGTGTGCTGGTGGGCGTCACGATAAGCATCATGGAGCTAAGAAACATTGTCAGAGCGAGACAAGGGGAACTCTTCTTAGACCTCTACGACCATTACAATGACCCTGAGTTTGTAAAACGCTACAGTGACGTACTCTATAACTGGAGTTGGAAAGATTATGAAGACTGGCGGAAAAAGTGTAGTCCAGAGGCGAACATGGAAGCCTATTCTTCGTGGGCTTCGGTGGGGAACTACTTTAAAGGTGTTGGCGTGCTTGTCGATGAGAAAATGATTGACATAAGGCTTGTGGAGAAACTGATGGGCGAGCCCTTCTTAAGGTATTGGGAGAAATGTGAGCCTGTTGTCAAAGAGTTCAGAAGGGATTACAGTTTCAAGAAGGCATGGGAATCGGCTGAATACTTATACAATAAGCTCAAGGCGAGAGAACAACAGCTGGCAAAAACTCAGTAGCACCCTTCCGCATCTTTTTTTTATGTTATGATTCCAGCCATTGCAAAATCTCTTGGAACACTACGATAAGGAACACATTAAAATCAAATGGGTTACGGTGGCGGTCTCTTTTGCGCATACTGGTATCGACGCGGTTTTCCTTCCCTAGTCAACACGCCGTCCTTAACTAAGTCTATGAGTGCGTGGGCTACCGCCGTGCGGTCGTAATGGAAACCACGCTTTGCCATCTCACTGTGCACCTCTCCCAGTCCACGCGCTGTTGAAAACCAGCCTTCTCCCCACAGTCTCTGAATTACCACTTTGCACGTTTCAGCCCTCGGAGATGCGGATTCTCTTTCTGTAATCAGTGGCGATTCTTTCAGCTTTTCCGTCACTGTCGATAGAAACTTGCCTACGGCTTCGTTGCACTGGTCCACGGTGCCTTCTATCTCGAATTCTACGTTGCCCACTCTCATTTTGACTTTGATTGTTTGTTGGGGTGTTGTTTCTGTCATGTTGTCGCCTTATTGTTTATTGTATTGTGCAACTTGCACATGCACAACACTTATATACTCACCAACATACACATATTGCCTATTGGTGAATTCACTTGAATCAACAAATACACTATACACCCACAACACCCAAATATAACTTTCCACAACCCACCATGGACACCGCCCTACCACAACGCTTCATAGAACAAAGCCTACACTCACTAAAAGCCGTGCAAAACCAGACCATTCAACTAAATCAACAAAGCCTTCAACAACCCAACCCAGAAACACAGATGCACACCCTACAACTCAACCACAAACCAATATTCCTAAAGCCAATATGCCAAGAAATAGTAGTCGCCGCCGTAGACACCTCGAGCATGAGGATAGGCGAAACCAGCACAGGCATGCTCATCGCCGTCAGAGGCGCCACCGTCTGGAAACAGAACAAACGCTACCGCTACATGCGCTTGGGACCGTTTATCTTCCACGCAACAGAAGAAAACAAACGCGAACTCTACACCACACTCCAAACAGCCTACTTCAACACACCACACGAACACACATTCAACAGCCAAATAAACCTCATACAGATGCCAACCCGCATAGCAAGCCTACTCGAAAAATGGCTCCAAGCAATGCTCACAAAAACACTCGTCAATAGTCTGATCCTCTTTGACGGCTCACTAACCGCCGGAACCGCAGAAACGCCCACACATCTCATGAAAGAAATCCTAAACACCGCAAGAAAGAAAGGCAACACGGTTCTGGCCTTCTCAAAAATGACAAGCCTACGAGTCAACGGACACCTCATAACAGACGCCCTACCCTCACACAAGCCCCCATACATGCTCGAAACGGCCGGTTTGAAGCCGAAACCGCCAATCGTACTGTTAGGCGACGTCTACGTGGCGAGGCTAACCCACGGAAACTACGCCTTCAGACTGGACATAGACAGGGAATTCGCATATGAGCAAAAGATTGAGGCGGTGGAAAAGCTGCTGGGAAACGACCTTCTCTCGCAGAGCTACCCCGAAACCCTGCGCCTAGCGCACATCCTCTGCACTTTTACGGCTAATGAAGTCATAGCCATGCAACACTACACCGCACGCAGATACGGCCTAAAAATCGTCAACAGACCAGACATGCACCGCCTACTCTTCGGTCCATTCGGCAAAGGAGACATGAACGCATGAAACTCTACAAAAAAGAAGGCAACATCCTCCAAATCCTGAGCTTCCCGAACGAAACCGTCGAGAAAGGCGACTATCTGCTCGTCGAGGACGCGGACGCGGGAAAAGCTCTAATCGCACAAGTCATCGATGTACAGTTCGCGAGCATCCCAGGCGTCCTAGAAGAGCTGCTGCGCAGTCTGCCGGACGGCGGAGAGTTAATTCAGGGCGAAGACTTCGACCCGCTAGAGATTGCACCGCACATAACCTACATTCAAGACGCAAGTCTACTCATCTGCAAAATCCGTGCAACAGTCGAGAACGAAAGCTTGAGCCCGAGCAGCAGCTGGCTTCCATCCCGCTCACAATCCACGATAAGAAAACTCTCAATTCCAACACTGCTAAAGCTCGCCAAGGTCGACGGCAAACTCCCCATAGTCCTGGGTGGAACCAAAGACTCCTCGCTGTTGACAATCGACGCCTCATCACTCGATGGAAGATTAAACATAATAACGGGCAAGAAAGAGACGGGCAAGTCGCACCTGTCCAAACTCCTGATGCTGAACATGGTAGGGTACAAGGCAACGGTCGTCGTCTTCGACCTGAACGGCGAGTACCACAGCCTCGGCATGACCTCGGACGGAAAGAGAAACGCCTACCACGACAAGATTCACGTCCTGACGCCCTCGCAGAACTTTAAAGTGGCGCTGAAACAGGTGAACCTCCACGTGCTGCTGGGCATACTTATCCACGCGCTCCACCTGCCCGGCACTTCTGCCCGCGAGTTCAGGCGCATTTGGCAAGCGCTGAAAGAACGTGACATGCTTAGTCTACACGAGTTGGGCGAGGCAATACGTAACTGGAACTGCAATCAGCACGTGCGTGACGCATTATTTTCACGTTATCATGCGTTAGTTAATTCAGGCTTTTTCACAGACGAGACGGGCGGAATAACGCTGCTTGAAGAGTATCTGCTTAAGGCTAGGGAGCAAGGCGGCGCCATCATAGTAAACCTTCGCAACACTTCAGCAATCGACCGCCAGATAGTCGTGGAGTACGTGCTCGGAAAACTCGTCGAACAGCTAACAAACTGGAAACTCAAGGCTGCGTTCCTCTTCGCCGAAGAAGCGCACCTTTACTTGCGCGAGACGTACTGGGACGACATCGTGACCCGCATGCGACACTTCGGCATATTCACCACCTTCATAACAAACCAGCCCGACACGATACGCGAGAACATCTACCGCCAAGCGGACAACATATTCCTCTTCAACTTCACGAACGAACACGACCTAGAAGTGGTCTCACGAGCGGCACGCGTTGACGCAGAAACGGTTAAGTCTATTGCTCGAGATTTGGCACCACACCATTGCCTCGCACTCGGAAGAGTTGTAAGAGACTTTCCGATGGTTGTTAAGGTTAAGGCTTTGGACGTTAAAACTATGGGAGAAACGAGGCTTTTCTTCGAAGATGTTGACTGAGTCGTTTCTCTCTGCGGAGACTATGCCTTCTTATGGATAGATTCGGCTGTTAGAATAAGAATAGGAGGACACGATGCTGTTTTGGGGGGGTTTGAGTGCGTGTCCTCTCTAATTCCAGCTCTCTTGTTTCCAAGCTCAAACTAACTTAACGCAGATTATAAAGAGTTATGAAGGGACAATTCGAATCGGTAAAATTCGCAGCTTCGACTCAGAACCCGAGCGTTACTAAAAAATCTTATATCGTTCAATCAACAGTGGAATACTTGGAAGGAACATGCAAAGAATATCGCTCGCGCTTCTCTCAGCCGCGTTCGCCGTGTTTCTGTTAGTGTGTTACTTTTATGGCATCGCCACAATAATCTACTCGGCAATTCTGGTTATATCTTTCTTTTGCTTCTTTTATCTCACAATGCTGAACGCTTCTATACAGGCAAGCGCCAACCCTGGGTTGGAGAGAACAGATGAGCCAGATTTCTGGTTCAGCGGAGTCTACAACGCCTGGCTCTACGTCACCGACAGACAAGGATGGGCATGGTATGCATCTCTCACATCATACGTTCTAGGAGCGCTATGGGGGACAGCTTTTGGAGCACTCCTCTTATATAGGATGATAAGTTTTGAAACGTCACTCGTATGCTGGCTTTCCGGCATGTTCTTAGATTTTTCAATAGTTGTCTTGGTTGCGACAAGCGGTTATTACACGCAAACTGAAGAAGAAAGCGATGCGAGTTATGAGGAAGTGGAGCCACTTTTGGATTGAGAATCCAACGTTTTTAGTCTCTCGTAATTTCGTTGGAAGAATTCCCTGAAAGTCTTTGTCAGGTCACATTTCTCCACCTCGTTCAGAGCAACCCATCGCAGCTCGCCCGCGTCACTTCCAGCCTCAAGCATTCCGCCCTTAAGCCTCACGAAATAGTCGACTATTATGAAATGGTATTTTACCTCGCCGCTGCTGTCTCTGACTATGTTGTCCACAACGTCGATGTGCTCGGGCTCCTCAACATCCAAGCCCGTCTCTTCATTAACCTCCCTCACAACCGTCTGCTCCGCCGTTTCTCCCAACTCTATCAAGCCGCCGGGAATGCTCCACCTGCCCCTTCCAGGCTCGTTCTTCCTTTTCTCGAGAAGGATTTTGCCGTCGCAGATTATGACTGCACCGATACCCACGATTGGCTGCCTTGGGTAAAGCCTCTTCACCAAACAGGAAACCCCGCGTGAACAGAACTGTCTCACCACTCAGACTTAAAAGACCTCTGCTTAAGTAAAAGACGATGCAGCTGCTCTACTCGTTCCCTGCTGATGTAGCCTTTGTGTGGACGGAACCCTCCAGAAAACCCGTGTGGAATGTGCAGTAGCTCATGAATCAATGTCTTTTCCTTCTCCTCATCACTTAGCCTGTCATACTGCTCAGAAATGACTTCGATAACGTAGGTCGATGGACGTCTCAGCGCTTCTTGCCATATCTTTCCTAATCCATGAATGCGTGCAATGATACGTTTGGATTCTGAACCCTTGCTTCGATAACAGTGCAAAAATTGAGGGACAACATGGAAGAATCCCAAACTGTCTGCAATCTCATCCACTAGTTTCTTAACGTCTGGAGCCTCAGTATAGTCTATTGTCAAGCCAAAGCACTCCCCAACAGTTGACGAGCCATCTATTCTTTAAGCAACTAATTAAAGACTACAGACCGAAGCTGCTATTAGTATTGATATCGCGAATAGCGGAGCATTATTCTTGCGTAGGCAAATGAACGCCAGTTACGATTGCCTAACCACTTTCAACCTTCGCCTTTTTTCCTCTCTTCCATGAACAATTGTGGAAATTCTCTAAGTCTTTCAGCCATCTCCCTAAGACGCTTATCCACCCTGTAGTTCACGGTTTCCTTCTCGAAAGCTCCGTCTTTTAGCCTCTCCCCAGCTTTAACCCCAGTCAGAACTTCTATTCCTTCGTCGATGGTTTTGACGGAGTAGATGTGGAATTTTCCTCTTCTAACGGCTTCAACAATTTCCTCCTTCAGCATCAGGTTCTGCACGTTGCTTTCCGGTATCATCACTCCCTGTTTGCCAGTAAAACCTCCAGCCTTGCACACCTCAAAGAAACCCTCAATCTTCTCATTCACCCCGCCGATGGCTTGAACCTCGCCCTTCTGGTTCACTGAGCCCGTGACGGCAATGTTCTGTCTTATAGGTAGTTCAGAGAGAGCTGACAGGATGCTGTACAGCTCGGTGCTTGAGGCGCTGTCACCCTCGACTCCCTCATAGTTCTGTTCAAAAACAAGACGAGCTGAGAGGCTGAGGGGTTTATCCTGTGCGTACTTCTCGTTCAAGTAGCCACTCAAAATCAGAACGCCCTTGGTGTGGATTGGCCCTCCCATCTTTGCTTCTCTCTCAATGTCGATGACTCCTTCCCGACCCAAGCCAACGCTGGCCGTTACGCGTGAAGGACTGCCGAAGGCAAAGTCACCCAGACCTATCACTGAAAGACCATTCACTTGACCCACATTTTCCGCGTCTGTGTCGATTAGGAGGACCCCTCTTTTGATCATCTCTTGAATCTTCTCTTGGATGAGCTTTGAGCGGTAAATCTTTTCCTCGATGGCTTTTTTCACATGAACTCCAGTCACAGAATCCGAGTTTTCTTGCGTAGCATAGAAGTTAGCTTCGCGGATGATGTCGGCAACCTCGGCAAACCTCGTGGAAAGTTTCTGCTGGTCTTCAGCCAGCCTTGAGCTGTGCTCGACTAATTTAGCCAAGCCTGAGCCGTCAAGGTGTTTCAGACTCTCCTTCTGGCACAACATACAGACGAAAGCCGCATATTGTTTTATGTTCTCTTCCGTCCGATCCATAGTTGTGTCGAAATCTGCCTTGACCTTGAAGAGCTGGTTAAATTCCATATCCAAGATGTACAGCTGCTGGTAGAGGTAGGGGTCTCCGATGAGTATCACCTTAACGCTTAGGGGAATCGGCTCTGGTTTCAGGCTCTTCGTTGCAATAAAACCTAAACGTTCTTCCGCTCCTTCGATAACAATGTGCTCGTTTTTGAGAGCTCTTTTCAAACTGTCATAGGAGAACGGGTTGCGAAGCAACTCCTCAACTGGAAGAATCAGGTATCCACCATTCGCCCTGTGCAAGGACCCGCCGCGGATCATGCTAAAGTCGGTAACAAGAGCGCCAAACTGTGCTTCGTTCTCTATCCTACCGAACAGGTTCAGATAAGTTGGGTTAGACTCCATTACGACAGGGGCTCCCTTGACTTCTGAGTTGTCAACAACTACGTTTACATCGTACTTTCTGAAAGGATCTGCTTTCATCCAAGGAATCGGAAAAGGAGTTTGTGGCGGCTCCTCAGGTCCCTTCACAAACTGGGGCAGGTTGTCCAGAATATCGTTCTGCACATCTTTTAGGTACGCCGCGACGTCTGGCACATCTTTGTATTTATCCGTCAGGTCGGCCACCAAGTGACCAATAGCGTAGAGCGCAACGTCCCGATTCAATTTCTCTAGTTTTTCACGTATCGTTCTCTCCATATCCACGAATTGTCTCATGGAGCTTCTCAGTTCTGATTCTAATCGCTCTCTTCTCTCCTGAATCTCTTCTCTGATTTTTGGAGATAGTGCCATCATCTCTTCATCGCTAACTGGTTTGCCCTTTATTAGAGGAATCAGAAGCAAGCCGATGGGTGTGCTTTGGATGATGAAACCTTCTTTTTGGGCCTTAGTGTTAATTTGATCGATGAGTCCCTTCCTTTGATTGTCCACCGCCTTGATTGTTGCTTCTCTTCTTGTAGCGTAGTCTTCGCTTTCAAAGGCTTTAGGAAGGGCGCCTTTGGCATTCTCGATAAAATTCTTCATGTCTCTTTGGAAATCCTTCCCCTTGCCCGGAGGCAGCCTTATCGCTTTCGGTTGATACTCGTTGGAGAAGTTGTTCACATAGCACCAGTCAGAGGGAACCGGTTTGGCTCGGGCAGTTTCTTCCAAGAAGCTTTTGACAGCCGTGGTCCTGCCTGTTCCAGGGAAGCCGGCAACATAGATGTTGAATCCGCGTTCCTTGATTCTTAACCCAAACTTGAGCGCTCTGACAGCTCTTTCTTGGCCAATAATCTCTTGGAGGGGTTTCAACTCTTGCGTGGTTTCACAGCGCATAAGATTGGGGTCACACTCCCTTCTCAGTTTCTCTGCAGACAGTTCGTTTACCATTTTATGCATCTCCTTAACCTGAAATACAGCACGCTAATCTTTAGCACATTATATCACTTCCGATTTTCCACCTAATATTTTTTACTCGTATCTCAAGGCGTCCACTGGTTTAAGCTTGGAAGCTCGCCAAGCAGGGTAAAGCCCGAAGATGATGCTAACCAGCACTCCAAAGGCGAAAGCGCCGAGAAACACTGTGGGAGTCAAAATGGGTGTTATCGTTAATCGAGTAGCAGCTCCTGCCGCCGCTTGGTTTCCCTGCTGAAAGTTTCCTCCTCCGCCAAGCCCGAACCGCGCAAATACGTTGGCTAAACCCCATCCAGAGGCTATGCCGATGACCGCGCCCAGCAATCCGATTATTACCGCTTCGCCCAAGAAAATTGAGAGCACCGTTCGACCCTTCATGCCTAAAGCCTTGAGTATGCCTATCTCTCTCGTGCGCTACATCAGCGAGACAATCATGATGTTCATTATGCCTATCCCCGCAACCAAAAGCGAGATGCCGGCGATTCCAGCCAGGAAAAGCTCTATAATCGAGAAAACCCCGGAAATGATGCTCAACACGGCGGTGGAAGAAGTGACTGTGATTTGTCCCCCATAATAGTTCTTTATCGCGTCAGAGACGCCTGTAATCGTCGCGTTGTCGCTGTTTGTCAACTGCACGATTATCATGTCGCACTGGTCCGTTCCGAAAAAGTCTTCAGCCTTTGAAAGCGGAATGTAAATACCAAGGTCTGAAGGTCCACCGAAGCTGAACCCGCCAATCTCGCTGAGCACCGCCGAAGTAGTGCCGACATAGGTTTCGTTCCGAACCGCCGGATAGTCGGTGTAATTGGTCCAAGTGATCTCAAGCTTGTCATTCAAATCGACAAGTATCGTGCCGTTTTTTCCGGGGTCGTGAACTCTCGCGCCAATCACGATTGTGTCGTTGGGTGGGTTGGAGTAGGGTATCGTACCTTCCGCGGCTACGAAGGTGCTGTTGTAGGCGTCTCCGTACTCCGCAAAGTCTACTCCCGTGACTTGAAGATAGTAGGTTCTTCCGCTCGCGTTTATGTAACACGCTCTCTGAATCACCGCCATCGCCATTGTAACATTTTCTATGCTGGTAATGTTTTGGATATCGCTGATGAACATGGGACTGGATGTGGCTGTTCCAGCCATTCCGAAGCTTCGGGGTGAAACGATCAGCGTGTTTGTCGCGAACCCCTTCTCGAACTGCGCGGTTATTGCGCTCTGAAAGCCTTGAGCAAGCGAGAGCAACGCTACGATGGCTGCGATGCCTATGACTACGCCTAGAGTTGTTAAGCTCGCACGAAGTTTGCGCAGTTTTATTGCGCTGAAGGCGTAAGAGAAGACGTCACCTATCTTCATGTCAGTTCCTCACATCCTGAATTATCAGACCGTCAAACATCTGCACAGTTCTTTTTGCCTCCGACGCCAAACGCTGGTCGTGCGTAACCATTACCGTTGTCACGCCCTTCTCTTGATTCAGTCGTTTAATGAGCTGAATTATCTCGCTCGCGGTTTTCGAGTCGATGTTTCCCGTCGGCTCATCCATCAACAAGAAACTCGGACTGTTTGCCAACGCTCTTGCAATCGCCACGCGCTGTTGCTCGCCGCCGCTGAGCTCGGCTGGTTTGTGATTCATTCTCTCCTTCAATCCCACGATTTCCAGAAGCTCCTCAGCGCGTTTTTTCCTCTCATCCTTACCTAAACCAGCTATTGACATTGACAGCTCAACGTTCTGTCGCGCCGTAAACCTGGGAATGAGGTTAAAGAACTGGAACACGAAGCCTATCCTGCGCCTCAAGTCCGCCAGCTGATTGTCGTTCAGCGTTGAAACGTCGGTGCCCTCAACGAAAACCTTTCCCTCAGTCGGCTTGTCTAACGCGCCAAACAGGTTTAGAAGGGTGGACTTGCCGCTTCCAGAAGGCCCCAAGACCGCGAGAAACTCGCCGCTCTCGATTCTTAGGTTTACGCCGCGCAGAGCGTCGACTGGAACCTTTCCGAGCATGTAGGTTTTCTTCAGGTCAAGTGCTTCAACGATTACCGCCATAGAGGTCACCCACGCTTCTTCACCATCTTCGCTTACTTGCTCAGAAATCTCCATGAGAGGACGATGCCTATTGTCGCAACTATCGTTGCAAATATCCCAACGTACAGAAAGTCCCACGCAAGCTGTATGTAATCAGTGTTGAATATCAAGAGCTGCCTCACCGCGTCGATGGTGTAGGTCATCGGGTTGAACTTCGCTATCGTCTGCAGCCAATCAGGCATGAACTTGGTCGGGAAGAAAGCGTTACTAGCAAACATCATCGGCAGCGTTATCAGGTTGGCGACAGCCATCGGAGTCTCAATTCTCGTCGACCTTATGGTGATTGCGATGAAGAGCGAGGACAAGCCCACGCATATCAGGAATATGACGGCGAAGACGCCCAGTATGTTGAGGATGGTGAAGTTTGGCCCAAACTGGAGACCGAACGCGACAGCGATAAGTATTATTATGCCCGCTTGGAACATCGACCGTAGAGTCGCTGAGAGGACTTTGGAAGATATTATCACCGCTCTGGACACGGGTGTGCTCAGAACCTTGTTCAGAAAGCCCAGACGCCTGTCCCAGACAACCGACATGCCGCTGAACATTGTTGTAAAGAGCGCTGTAAAGGCGATCATGCCCACGGACATGAAGGAAAAGTAATCAGTTGTGCTAAACGCGCCCTGCATAATAGACGACTGCAGCCCAGCAAAGTAGTCTTTCAGCTGAAGAGCCTGCTCCAAGGTCAACGGCGGATTTATTTGTGGCAACGGAAGAGAACCGGTATTAAACACAGCACTTATATTCATTGACTTCCCTAGGAGACCCATCCAGAGAATGGGCGTAATTATTGAAAGCAAGAATATTACGGGTTCTTTGTACCATTTCTTGAGCTCTCGATTAGTCAAAGCCCAGATACCGTGCAGCCTGCTCTTTGAGTTGTGGTTCGTTTCGCTCATTGTCGAGCTCTCCTCATGGTCATCCGCCTAGAAAAAGTAGCCTCCCTTGATTCCTCGGCGTCGCGCATAGACTTGCCAGTGTATTCAAGATAAACCTCGTTCAGTGTAGGCTCAGTCAACGAAAGTCTTGTCACGGTGTAGCCTTTTTTACGCAAAGCTTCGATTATGAAAGGCGTGGTTATTTCGCCGATTTCGGCTTTAATGCGATAAGCCCCCCCGTCTTCCTTCCGGACTTCCTTAACGTGCTCAACCTTCTGTATCAACCCACTAACATCTTCGTTCTCTTTGATTGCCAAGGTTATCAAGTCGCCGCCCAAGCTGTGCTTCAGCTCCTCCGGAGAACCTACAACGACTATTTTTCCATGGTCAATTATCGCAACGCGGTCGCAAAGCGCGTCAGCCTCTTCAAGATGATGTGTCGTCATGAAAAGCGTCATGCCATACTCTTTCTTCAACTTTCGAATGTAGTCCCAAGTTGCGGTCCTAGTTTGAACGTCTAAACCCAAGGTGGGCTCGTCCAAGAAAAGGACTTTCGGTCTATTGATCAGTCCGCATGCGAGCTCAAGTCTGCGACGCATTCCGCCAGAAAAGGTTTGAACTCTCTTATCCTTGAAGTCAGTCAACTCAACAAGCTTCAGTAGCTCCATCGCACGTTCTTTGGCGACATCTCGTGGAATCCCGTACAGGTCAGCGCACAATAGCACGTTTTCTAATCCTGTTAAGTCCTCATCGGCAGTGTATTCTTGGGGCACTACACCGACCACGTTTCTGACGTTTACGTCTTGCTTTGCGATGTCGAAGCCTAAGACAGAGGCTTTGCCTTCGGTGGGCTTCATGATGGTTATCAGCATGTTGATTGTTGTAGTTTTTCCAGCACCGTTTGGTCCAAGAAAGCCGAAGATTTCACCATGCTTCACGCCGAAGTTTACATGATCCACTACGGTGAGATGCTTGTTAAAGACTTTGGTTAACCCTTCAGCCTTTATTACTTCTTCACTCATCCTCTTTTCCCTCTCCGCGCAGTTTTTTGCTTATTCCTTCAAGCTTTTCCGCGGTTTCATTTAAAACTTTGCTTATTTCTTCGATCGCCTGCGTTGAAAAGTGCTCTTCTAAGCTACTTCCAAGTTCAAAGAAGGCTGAGAAGATCTTATGCATGGACTTGCGCAGTTCGATGGTTTTCTCTGGAGGTATGCGGAACCATAACGCTCCCAAGAAAGGCGGCGGCATAAATCTTTCCTCCTCTCTAAATTTCTTCTTTATTTTTCTCTGTTCTTCCAACAGCGTTCTGCCTTTGTCAGTAAGCGTGTAACGTTTCAAACCGCTCTCTTCAGCTGGCAGCTCCTTTACGCAACTGTTTTCCTGCAGCCATGACAAGAGTGGATAGATCGAACCTGGGCTTGGTCTCCATCGACCGTTTGTTCGCTCCTCAATCTCCTTCATTATTTCCGAGCCCGACATCGGCTTTTCTCCTAACAGTTCGAGCACTTGGTAGCGTATGAAGCCCTTCGGAACCGTTGCCGTGTGCCTCATCCAGTGTCTCTTAAACGGCAGCATGTTCTTATCACCATTGATATCGCCGTTGATATCAACAGCGATATTTAAATTTGTCGCTTCACAAAATGAAAACAGCCTAATCAATCATCGTGCCTACTCGTTTGTCCTCAACAGCGGCTGAAACGTTTTCGGGCTTAAACCCGTTCACAACCACAACTCTAACTCTCTTGCGCCTCAAGATCTTAACCGCCTCCGGGTCTATTATCTGGTGTATTCCAGCCTTGTGTCTGTTTTCGGCGAACACACGCGACAAGTCTTCAAAACTTAAGTGGTCAAGCTTAACCGCGTCTGCGTGTTTTCGAGGGTCCTTGTCGTATATGCCATCTTGATCTGTCGCTTTAACAAGCAAATCAGCGTCCACGCACTCGGCAATCAAGGCCGCAACCGTGTCCGTTGTCATGCCCGGCTTTAAGCCTCCCATAACCGCAATCTTTCCTTCACGCAAACATCTGACAGCCTCTTCCACAATCAGGGGAACACGCTCACAGCTCATTTTCCCAAGTTTTTCGAGGAAAAGCTGTGCGAAGACACGGGAGACAGAGATGGCGATTTCGTCTTGAGCCTTTTCGGCTAGTCCCAAATTTTTTGCGGTCTTGATGAACTCTCTCGCTAATGCGCCTCCACCGACGACTACCGCCACTTCGTGCCCTTTCCTATTCAAATCCTTCAACAAATCCGCGTACTGGCTGATCAGTTCTGGGTTTGGTGGAGAGGCGACAACCGAGCCGCCTATTCTCAGCACGATTCGCATCTGTCCTACATCCTTCAAAGCCTACTATACAAGCCTTCTCAGTTAAAATCCTTTACAAGAACCTCTCCAAGCCTTGTTGAGACTTCCTGCCCGTGTGATTTTTGTTGTATGCCATGTTTTAGCCAAAGACTGTAGGAAAACGCTTAAAATTGCATCAGAAGAAATTAGGCGGTAGGTGTAAGCCAGCCTTGTTTGAGGAGCTCGGGCTGTTAGGCAACATGCTTGTTCTTGTCGCTTCACTGCTCGCGTTGGACAAAGCCAGCGACCTGACGATTACGAATTCTGTCAGGATTGCAGACATGGCTGGTTATGGGAAAACGACGATGGGGTTTATACTGGTTGCTTTCTGCACGTCTCTGTCAGCGCTTGCTGTGTCGGTTTTTTCGGCGATGAGGCAGGAGAACATCGGCGTTGCTGTTGGAAACGCGTTAGGGTCAACGGTAGTGAACATCTGCCTCATACTGGGCATCAGCCTAATCTTGGTTGCGCTGAAGAAGTCGGATGTTGTGAAGGTTCTTCCGACGATGGCGAAGGAGGAGGTTGGAAGCCTGTACTTTGGACTCTTTATGAGTTCGATTATCCCGTTGACTCTGATTTACATAGGGTATGCAAGCAGACTGATTGGAATACTCCTCTTGGTGATTTTTGCGATATACGTGTTTCAGTTGCTGAGAATAAGAAGCGTGAAGAGAGAGACTTCACTGGACGGAGAGAAAAAGAAGCTGGGCAGGTACACGTCTCTGACGTTCGTGTGCGCGGCTGTTGTGGTTGCTCTCTCTTACCTAATCCTTGAGTCTGCGTCGTACCTCGCCGTCAGTTTGGGCATAAAACACGAGGTTATCGGCGCTACGGTCGTGGCGTTCGGCACGAGTGTACCCATACTCATGGCGGCACTTCGCTCGGTGTACAGAGGGCACGTGGATTTGGCGTTGGGAAACATTGTAGGAACTTGTTTTATGAACACGACCTGCATCTTGGGCGCGACGCTGGTGGTTTCTCCCTTGAGGGTTGACATGGCTGCTTTCACGAACCTGGTGATGTTCTCGGTGATATCCAATCTTTTCTTGTGGTACTTCTTGTCGAGCGAGAAGGCCGGCTGGAGAGAGGGCGCCGTTCTGTTGTTCATGTACTCTATATTTTTGGTAATAACAATCGGAGGCTACAGAGCCTAAGGAGCATTGTGCAGAATCTGTCGTTGTTTGAAAAACCTTTTTAACAAAACGCCGAGCTAATAGTTCTCCACTTGAAAGGTGAGAAGTCATGGAAGTTAAGAAAATAGCGGTTTTAGGCGCCGGCTTGATGGGACACGGCATATGCCAAGTGGCGGCGCAGTCGGGATACGAGGTTAACCTTCGCGACATTGAACAGCGTTTCGTGGACAACGGCATGCAGATGATCAAGACAAGCCTGCAGAAGTTTCAGTCGAAAGGGCAGCTGACAGAAGCGCAGGTCAACGAAATCTTAGGCAGAATCCATCCGACTGTGGACTTGAAAGCGGCGGTCTCAGACGTGGACCTCATAATCGAGGCGGTGACGGAGAATGTTGAGCTCAAGAAAGCCACTTACCGAGAGATGGACCAGTACGCGCCGACTCAAGCAATCATCGCCTCAAACACTTCGTCGATAAGCATCACGGAGCTGGGTTCGACGACCAAGCGCCCGGAAAAGGTCTGTGGAATGCACTTCTTCAACCCGCCACAGCTGATGAAACTCATAGAAGTAATCAAAGGTGCGAAGACCTCAGAGGAAACCATACAGACAGTTTTAACCGTGGCGCAGAAGATGGGAAAAGAGACAGTGCTAGTCAAGAAGGACTGCCCGGGCTTTATCGTGAACCGCATACTGATTCCAGCCCTGAACGAGGCGGTCGCGCTTTACTGGGAGGGCGTTGCCGACAGAGACGACATAGACAAAGCCATAAAGCTTGGGCTGAACTGGCCGATGGGACCGCTTATGCTTCTGGACTATATAGGTGCGGACACGACGCTGGCTATTGCCGAAATCTTGGAGAGGGAGATAGACCCGAAGTTCCACCCGACCGTGGGACTTAAGCAGATGGTTAAGGCGCAGCTGCTTGGGAGAAAGACGGGCAGGGGCTTCTACGACTGGACACAGAAGTAGGAGGGAGTGTGTAATGGAGTTTAAGTTTATAATTTACGAGAAAAGCGAAGGAGTAGCCACAATAACGCTGAACCGTCCAGAGGCGTTGAACGCCTTCAGCAAAGAAGTAGTAGACGAAGTGTTGCAAGCAGTGGAAGACGTCAGGAACGACGAAAACGTGCGCGTAGTCGTGCTGACCGGTGCTGGTGAGAAGGCGTTTTCTGCCGGTGCGGACATAAAGGCGATGAAGGGAATGAACGCGCTAAAGGCTAGGGAACTGTCGCTGATGGGCGAAAAACTTTGTCTAGCTTTTGAGAACTTGGAGAAGCCAGTCATCGCGGCGATAAACGGTTATGCGCTGGGCGGTGGTTTGGAGACGGCAATGTCGTGCGACATCCGCATCGCTTCGGAGAACGCTCGCGTGGGACAGACGGAGATTAACATAGGCTTGATTCCGGGGTGGGGAGGAACCCAGAGATTAACACGCTTGGTTGGTGTTGGAAAGGCGAAGGAACTCGTCTACACGGGGAAGATTGTTGATGCGAAGACGGCTGAGCAGTTGGGCATCGTGAACATGGTTGTTCCGGCGGACAAGTTCAGGGAGGCGGTTAGGCAGTTTGCATTGGACTTGGCTTCGAAGGCTCCGGTGGCGTTGAAAGTGGCTAAGGCACTGATAAACAAGGGCGCGGAGATAAGCTTGGATGCGGCGTTGGCTCTGGAACGGGAAGGCTTCGGCGTCGTAGCCTCGACGGAAGACCTGCAGGAAGGCGTGTCGGCTTTCACAGAAAAACGAAAACCAACATTCAAAGGCAAATAGAACCACCTGTGCCTTCTCTTCTTTCTACTATACGTCTTCATTGCTAATCTTCGAATCGTGAACTGATTTGGTCGAGCTAAAGTTGCCTTATAGCATCTAGATGTCCCAGCAATTGTATATTATTAAGGTTTGACTATTGTTATTTGTATCGGCGTTGTTTGTAATTCATATGCATAACCGATTTGACCCACGATGAAGTACGTTCCCGGAGAAACTGGAACGCCTTCCACTCCATATAGCAGAGAATCAACAGTTCTATTGCATGTTTGTGGCCAAACTAGAACATTTGTTAAACCTGTTCCAGGGTCAATGGGCATATAGACAACGTGACATGGGAAAACCCGGAAGCTTGACCATTGATATATGCCGTTGTCTGTTACGTTGTAAACCCGAAAGTCAAACGTCCGTGCCTCCCACAGAAGGTCTATTGTTTGGTTGCCAATGTTGGTGAGTGTCATCGTTATGTTTATTGGTTCGCCAAGACTGTAATCAGTTTTTTCAAGAGTCATGGTAAGTTTGAGCCCAAACTGTTCATTAACCCCTTCCGCCGTAGGAAACGTCTGTGTCGAGTTTTTAGGTTTGTACTCGTAGCTTAGAGCATAAACCAGGCTGATGCCCAGTAACACGGTGAGTGCTGAAAGCAGCATTAGTTCTTTGAATGACATATTCAACTCATTCACCATCCTCTACTATTCTCTCTAAGGCACTTGTGCTACGCAAATTTTGATTATAAACAAACAAATTAGGTGCTAGAACGAGAAGGCTAATTATTGTAAAAAGGCTGAGAGTTCCTCTCATCGCTACTCCTCCGGAATGTGAAACGAAAATCTAACGAACACTCCGCTACCACTGGTATCGTGGTAGCAGACATGTAGAGGATTGTATCCCTTCTTTAACGCTTGTCCGGCCTCCCATGGGGTACAAACAAAGAAAGTATAGCCTATATCGGGCTTAAATGAAACCGTGTGTGGACCTTTTCCCGGAGATACCTCTGCAAAGGCTAGGAAGCCATTAAGAAACAAAGCTGAGGGTTGAGTCATATTGTTTGCAAACAGTCCGTAAGACTTGTCTCCGGTATCAATGTAGCCGTTTTGGTTGCCATCAAAAACCAGTCCTATATAGTCCCACGCGTCGTACTCATAGTCGTTTGCCTCGATTATTATCCATATAACTTCCTCCACATCTCCATACGCGCCAGAATGGGTATAAAAACAAATGTTGATTTTCAGACAAAACTCTCCTCGAACGATTTTCTGGGCGTCGGGTCCCCATGTGAATGTGAAGTTTAGCCATGTGGTGTTTGCGGAGGTGCTGTTCAGTAATATGTTGGACGGGTTGTTGGGCGCGTTTCCATTAAGGTCATCAGAGACTCCGGGGAGTTGGTAGGCAGCGAAGCCCAAGGAGACTCCGAGAGCAACGATCAAGGCCAGAGACAGAAGCCGCCACTTCCACAGCTTAGCCCTCACGTTTGAACTGTTCGATGGAACACTGCAATAGCAACGTCTCTTAAACAATTAGTTACCCCCCAAATATTATTACACCTCTGGTCTAATAAATTTTCCCAAAATAATCCTGCAAAGATCACAGAACTTGACATCGAAGACCGAGAATACAAACCTTGCTGAAAGCGCTACGCATGCTCATATAAAGAACAAGAGTCTGTTTAAAATTATGAAAGGTGGAGTTTAGTGGTTGCCTACTTCTTTCTTGTAGGCTTCTGCGAGGTCTCTTCCCCAGTTGTCAATGGCTTCCAGCTTTCCGATGAAGAACCTCAGCACCGGCGGCTCAAACACAAACTTCAAACCCTTTATCAAGTCCCTGTGCCTGTACAGCCAGTTTATCCTGTCAACCGCGTACTCCATGTGCGACACCGAGTAAACCCTCCTCGGAAGCGCAAGCCTACACAACTCCAAATCAGCGAAGACCTCCTTCCCATCCTTGTCCCGCTCCATCGAAATCGTGCCCCTCTCCATGCTCCTAATGCCCGAAGCGATGTAAAGCGCAGCAGTCAAAGCCCCAGCCGGATACTCCGCCTGCGGAATGTGCGGCAAAAACTTCTTCGCGTCCAAGTGACAAGCCAAACCACCCGGTGGAGTAACCACGGGAACCTTGGTTTCCTTAAGCCTGTTAACAAAGTACTTAATCTGCTCCACCGCACAGCCAGCCACGTCAGGGTCAACCATCTCCCGCATCCCAACAGCCATCGCAGCCACCTCACGCTGAGACATACCACCGTACGTGAAGAAACCCTCGTAAACCGGAAGCCAAGGCTGAATCTTCTCGAACAACTCCTTGTTGTTCGTCGCTATACAGCCACCACGGACACACGTGTTCTTCCTGCCACTCATGTAGAATAAGTCTGCAATACTGCATATTTCCTTAACAATCTCTGCTACGGTCTTGTTCTCGTACCCTTTTTCTCTCTGTCTTATCAGGTAGGCGTTTTCACAGAGTAGACTTCCATCCAAGACGAGAATCAAGCCGGTCTCCTTGCAAATCTGCTTTATCTCCTTCAGATTCGCCATAGAAAACGGCTGCCCACCCAGCAGGTTGGTCGTTGCCTCCATGCGGACGTAGGCTACTTTCTCTTTGCCCCATTTCTTAATTGTGTTCTTCAGCTTCTGCGGGTCCATGTTGCCCTTAAACGGGTTAGTGCTCTCCGTCTTCAACGCGTCATCATAGTAAATCTCCAGGCATGTCGCTCCTCCGGTCAGTTCTATGTGCACCTTGGTCGTTGTGAAGTGGTAGTTTGTCGGAACAACGTCGCCTTGCTTTGCGAACACTTTGGAGATCAGGTGCTCCGCTGCTCTTCCCTGGTGAACGTTCATAACGTAGTTGTACCCCAAGACGTCTTTCACCGCGTCGGCGAACTCGTAGAAGGTCATGCTACCGGCATAGGCGTCGTCAACACGCATCATAGCCGCGTACTGATTATCACTCATGGCGTTAACGCCGCTGTCGGTGAGCATGTCAAGAAAAATGTCCTTGGTCTTAAGCTGGAACGTGTTGTAGCCCGCCTCACCAATAGCCCTGAGACGCTGCTCAATAGGCGGCAACGAAACCTTCTGAACCATCCGCGTCTTGTGCATCTCAATAGGGATTTCTTTTCCGCTTGTTAGTTTTATGGACATGGTGTAAACCTCACGAATGAGAGCAGTCTATCGAATGTGCGTTTTAATAATTCTTTCGGTTCAAGATTCCTTTTCGCCTTGAATCACCAAAAGTTATATGTGAAAGGATGAGACTATGAGCTTTTTCTGTAAGACTGAGGAGAAGTTTATTGCCTGACCTGCGTTTACTACTCCAAGACAGCCCAAAAAAACGCGCACTTTTGCTCGGCAACGAAGCCATAGCAAGAGGAAGCCTCGAGGCTGGCATAAGCGTAGTTACCACTTACCCGGGCACACCCGCGTCAGAAATAGGCGACGCCATCTCGGAAATCGCCCCAGAAGCAGGCGTGTACATGGAATACTCCATCAACGAGATGGTCGCGGTTGAAGTCGCCGCCGGCGCCGCTAACTGTGGAGTCAGGGCACTGTCAGCGATGAAGCATGTGGGATTGAATGTTGCTGCAGATGCGCTCATGACGCTGGCGTACATGGGCGTGAAGGGCGGCTACGTGATTGTCACCGCAGACGACCCAGAATGCTACAGCTCACAGAACGAGCAAGACAACCGCTTCTACGCACTTTTCTCGAACCTGCCGTGCCTGGAGCCATCTGACTCGCAAGAAGCGAAGGACATGACGGTCTCAGCCATCGAAATCTCCGAAAAACTCGAGCTCCCGGTCCTGCTCAGGACCACGACTCGCGTAAGCCACACCCGCGGACCAGTCACATACGGCAAACTCACGAAGCCGAACCTGAAGGGCGAGTTTGTCAGAGACGCAAAAAGAATGGTTCTGGTCCCAGCCAACTCCAGACCGATGCACACGGTTCTCCTACAAAAAGTGGAAAGGGCTAAGGAAATCAGCGAAACGTCACCGTACAACCTTGTCGTACGCAAAGGCAAAAACACCAAGCTGGGCGTAGTTTCTTCAGGTGCTGCTTTCAACTACGCAATCGAAGCCTTAGACACGCTGAGCTTAGACGTTAGCGTTCTCAAACTCGGCATGACTAACCCGTTACCCGAAAAAATGGTTGGCAACTTTCTGAAGAGACATGAAAAAATAATAGTCCTCGAAGAGCTTGAGCCATACTTGGAAATGCAGGTCAAAGCCATAGCCAAAGACTACGCGCCCAACGTGAGAATCTACGGAAAAATGGGCACGGTCTATTTTCCGAGAGACGGCGAACTCTCCCCACGCTCAGTCGTAACGGGCTTGGCGGAGATAACGGGCAAGAAAACACCAGTCAACTTTGGAGAAATCGACAGAAAATACGCAGCCGTACAAAAAGATTTGCCGCGCAGGCCGCCTATTCTGTGTGCGGGATGCCCCCACCGAGCGTCATTCTACGTCATAAAGAAAGCAACTGACGGGAAGGCGATTTATCCGAACGACATAGGCTGCTACGCCTTAGGGTTTGCACCACCCCTAAACGTCGGCGACGCGTTCATCTGCATGGGCTCGAGCGTGAGCATGGCACAGGGAATAAGCAAAGTAACGGGAGTGGACACTGTTCCGGTAATCGGGGACTCGACGTTCTTTCACGCGGCGATTCCGGGACTGATAAACGCGGTCTACAACAACCACAAGATAACTCTAGTCGTCCTGGACAATCTTGCAACCGCCATGACGGGACATCAGCCTCACCCAGGAACAGGGGTGACGGGTATGGGAAACTCCACAGAAACTGTGCTCATCGAGAACGTTGCCGAAGGGTGCGGAGTAAAACACGTCAAGGTCGTTGACCCGTTCAACGTTAAAGAGGCTATAGCGGTCTTGAAAGAGGCTCTGCAGCATCAGGGTCCTTCGGTGCTGGTTTTTCGGTCGCCGTGCGCCTTGATGGTTGTGAGGGAGAGAAGACGGAAAGGCGCGGAAATAACGGTGTGTAAAATCACAGACAAGTGCACGGACTGCATGGCTTGCATCAAGCTGCTGGGTTGTCCAGCCCTGATACTTGAGGACGGAAAGGTCGGCATCAACGAAGCCCTGTGCACGGCGTGTGGACTGTGCGCTTCGGTTTGCCCCTACAAAGCCATAGAATGTGTGAAGATAGGTTGAAGGAAGGTGTTGTAGCGAAGATGAAAGAGTTTAACGCTGTTCTGGCTGGCGTCGGTGGGCAAGGCATTCTTTTGGCAGCGGAGATTCTGGGCACAGCAGCCCTTAAACAAGGATTGAACGTTCGGGTCAGCGAGATTCACGGAATGGCTCAGCGCGGCGGCGCAGTGGTTTCGAACGTGAGAATTGGAGAAAAGGTTTTGGCGCCCACGGTTTTGGAGGGACAGGCAGACGTGCTTCTGGGTTTTGAGCCTCTTGAAACTCTGAGAAGTCTAAGGTGTGCTTCGGAAAAGACGGTTGTCATCATGAGTGACGAGAGAATCACGCCGACAGAACTCACGGCTAAGAAGATGAAATATCCAGACTTGGAAGAAATAGCGAAAAAAATTCGCGGTTTCACAAAAAACCTAATCGTTTTGCCTGCTGCAAAACTTGCCAAAGAAGCGGGAAACGTTCTGACGGGAAACGTGGTTCTGATTGGCGCTTTAGCTGCGACAAGAAAATTGCCGATTAAAGATGAAAGCATTATTGATGCGCTACGGGAGCTTGTTCCGGCAAAGCACTTGGACGTGAACATTAGGGCGTTCAAACTCGGCTATCAACATGCCAAGAAGGGCAGAACTAGGACTTAGAAAGCCTCGATGTCCGTGCCCTTTCACTCTTTGAAGGGAGTATTCAGCACTTCTTTGACTCTGCCGCTTATCACTGGTCCGAGCCCGTAGACTGTTTTGGGCCAGTCTTCCACGTTTATCAGCGCGTTCAGTGGGGTTTGGTAGGATTTGAGTATGGACACGGCTTTTTCTCTTCCAACAAGCGGGAGGCTTGCGACGAGGTATATTTGGGCGTCTTGTAGGGTTTCGTTTCTCTTGAACGCGTGCACTGTTGGCGGTCTTTTTTCGACTATTTGTTCTTGGCGGGCGGCTACGTGGAGGAAGTCTGTGGTTTCCTTGTAGGAGGTTGTGTTGACTATGGCTATTCCGTTTTTGGCTAGGTTGAACATTGCGCCCCAGACGGAGACTGGTTGGATTCGGCTGAACTTGTAGATTATCGGCAGGTAGCCTTCAAGAACGATTAGAGATTTGGGGTAAACTTCTTTCAGTTTGAACAGTTGCTCGAAGAGGTAACGCCGCGTAAGCGTGTAGACGAAGTCTTGAACGGTTTTCCTCTCCACGGCGCATACATTGGATAAGATGTAGTCGCCCTTCTCCAAAGTTTCAATCTTGACGTTTACACCGCGTTCTCTGAGTCCCTTGACGATTTTTGTGGCGGTGTTTGCCTCGCGACTGTCGACGATGATTGTCGGCTGTTCTTGCTCTTCGGCTTTCTTTTCCTTCAAGTATGGGAGTAAGGTTTCGGTTCCAGACATTAGGCTCAACTCTGCACTATGCAATTGCTATGAGAAACTAATGGCTTCTTACTGATAAAACTTGAGCACAGCACAAATCTCAAAGGAGTGCAGAGATGTCTCCCGCAAATTGACGAAAGAAGTCAGTTATCGTTCTTCTTCTCAACAATACACGACTCACAGTTGCTTAAAAACTGTGCGTCTAAGCTGTTCGACATGAAAACAGAACGAACCACATTAAACTTTAGCAAGAAAACTCAATACAGCCTCATTGAATTCGCTTGGGGCTGACATGCTTGGCAAGTGTCCCGCTCCTTTAATAGTCATTCTCTTGGAGTTTCGTATCTTCTTCTTTAGGATGGTGGCAATCCTGTGAAAATCTCGCGAATCACTCTCACCCACGATAATGAGAGTTGGAACCTTAATCTCTTGAAGTCTTCCTATCGCTGGCGGGTCCAAGTGGCGGCATGGGTCAGCATTGACAAAGTGCCAACCAGAGTAATCAGAATATATCTGCTTGCGTCGAAGAGCCACGTCTGGCTTTTCCCGAGCCAATTTGCGAAAAATGGGCGTTTTCGTCAGCAAGTCTTCCACCGCCGCTTTCCAGCCTTTTTCTTTGACCTTCTTCTCCAATGATTCGTCAGATTTGAGGAATGTCTTTGACCAACCTTGATAGCCTCCAACTGTGGAATCAACAAGTATGAGAGCCTTAGTCAATTCTGGGTATTCGAGAGTGAAATCGAGAGCAATTTTGCCTCCCATGGAACTACCAATAATGTATGCGTAGTCTATTCCTAATTGATTCAGAAGGGCTTTCAAGTCCTTTGTGTGGCTATATTCTTTCTCGATTGTTGGAAGTGCTGACTTGCCAAAGCCACGCATATCGTAACGCATTACTCTGAAATGCTTCGCAAAGACTTCAAACTGGTCATCCCACACTTTGGTGTCACAAGTAAACCCATGGACAAGCACTAAGGGATGCCCTTTGCCGACTATCTCGTAGTAAAGTCTGGTGTCATTCACTTCCGCAAAACCCTTGGTGACCAAGCGTGCCACACTCAGATGACTTAGCATTGCTCATTTTGTTTCGGTTCAGCTATAACTTTTCTGCAAAACCAAAAACTGGCTCAAAAGGATTGATAGAGGACACTATTTCTTCGTGCTTTCTTGGGTGGCTCTATCTCTTATTCTGTGTGCGGGCATTTCTCTGTAAGCTGCCGAGCACTTTTTCCTTTTTGAGCCTTGCCTTGTTGCCGCCCAGTTTAGAAGAGGCACGACCGCTTCTCTTAGCCCTTTTCCGTCTTTTGTCAATGAGTATTCAACACGAGGCGGGATTTCAGCAAACGACTTTCGTTTGAGCAACCCTTCATTTTGAAGCTGGTTTAGCGTGTCTGCAAGAGTTTTGGGACTTATGCCGTGCAGTTCGTCCATGAGTTTGTTGAATCTGAGGCTACCGTAATTTCCGATTGCGTTTATGATAAGAAGTGCCCATTTCTTGCTTATCACGTCTATAATTCCCTCAAGCGGACAATAACAAACCACTTCATTCTTGTTTTTCATCCACTTCACTTTCGTTGTCAATAGCAACTATCACACTATAAACTTGATAGTTTAAATACTTTACTTTCTATAGTCAAACGAAAAGTGAGGTGAAACAAATACATGAACGATGAATGTGGTTGTGGTATGCATCACGGAAGACATGATGACTATTGTGGGTGCGGAATGCATGGACATGAGCAAGGCTATAGAAGACGATTCCTTACCAAAGCTGAGAAGACTGAGAAGCTGAAGAGCTACGCAGAAGAGCTGAAGAAGGAGCTTAAGGCAGTCGAAGAGAAAATCAAAGAAATGCAGAGTTAAATATTCATACAAGGAATTGATGTGGGAAAGAGTATGTCGAAACAAAACAGTCTCCATGTTTTTTCCGCTGGTGCGGTAGCACCGCCCATAAAGAAATGTGCTGAAGAGTTTAAAGCAAAATTCGGAACAGAATTTGAGTTTACTGTCGGAAAAGCTGAAGACCTTATAGAAGAAATCGCAGAAACTAAAGAAGGCGACTTGTTAACTTGTGGTTCAGAGTTCATACTTGACCATGCACAGCTGAGGGGATTAGTTCTTAAGGAAACGAGAAGGAGCCTTGGGTCAAGAACCTCGGCTATTCTTGTGCAAACTGGAAATCCTAAAAAGATAAGGTCAATGTCCGATTTGGCAAAAGAAGGAATGCAAGTTGGTGTTTCTGTAAGTGGTTGCTTGACGGGAGTCTGGGATGATTTAGCAACTAAAGCGGGATTTCCTGAGCAAATCAGAAAGAATACAGTTGCTTATGCCGATGGATGCGGAGAATTGATGTCTTTTATCAACAAGAAAAAAGCAGATGCAATTCTTGGATGGGATGCCTTCAAGAACTTGAACAAGGAAACTATGGATAGAATAGACCTACCGAAAGACCTTCAAGTGCACAGAAGCACAGCAATAGGTGTCATCGCCTTCTCCAAGAGCAAGGAATTAGCCAAGAAATTCATTGACTTTCTAGTATCCGAAAAAGGCAAAAAAATCTACGAAGAATATGGATGGCATCACGAGAAATAGCCTTTCTGCATCTTGGTAGAGAAGTGAGCCATTTTAAGTTCTATCTATCTCAATATGAAGAGCGATGAACCGTGGGACTCAAAAGAAACCTAAATCTCTTGGATGCTACATCTGTAGGCATCGGCGCGATAGTCGGAGCTGGGATTTTTGTTGTACTGGGCATAGCGATGGGCTATGCCGGACCATCCGTCATCATTTCAATAATCATTGCTGGGATAGTTGCCTCTTTTACCGCCTTTAGTTTCGCTGAACTAGGTTCAGCAATTCCCAAAGAAGGAGGCGCATACGAGTATGCATTTGAATTGATCTCTCCGTCTGTGGGCTTTGTAGTAGGTTGCTTGTGGCTATTTGCACAGATAGTGGCTGGGGCAGCTATCAGTCTGGGATTAGCAAGCTACTTCGTGACCATCTTTCCTGTGTCTTCAGTCAAGACTGTTGCAGTGGTAGCCGCGTTGGCTTTGACTGGTCTGAACCTTGTTGGGATAAAACAATCGGCTGTGGTCAACAATGTCCTAGTCATCATAAAAATCGCGGTCCTTTGCCTATTCATCGGGTTCGGAGTTTTTTATATCAATCCACAGAATTTCTCTCAGTTCAGTCCAAACGGTTTGTTCGGGATTCTTCAAGGAGCAGGCTTCATTTTCTTTGCATATCTAGGTTTTGGGAGAATAGCAGCGCTCGGCGAAGAAGTGAAAAATCCAGAAAGGACTCTACCATTGTCGATTTTGATTGCATTAACCGTCTCTGTCGCAATTTATGTTCTAACAGGATTTACTGCAACGGGTCTGCAGAACTATCGAATCCTCGCACAATCTAGCTCGCCAATCGCAGAAGCCGCAAAGGCAACTGGAAGCTTCACGCTAGTTGCAGCCGTTTCCTTTGGAGCTTTGATTGCCACCGCAAGCGTTCTTCTGACAAATCTAATCGGCTTGTCAAGAGTTGCGTTTGTAATGGCTAGAAATAATCAACTGCCAAAATCAATCGCAAAAGTATCCTCAAGACTTGGAACACCCTACATTTCTATTCTCGTAAGCGGCGCACTCTTAACAATCTTGTCCTTTGCCTTAAACCTAGAACAAGCAGCGGCAATCACAAGTTTCTCGATTCTTTGCGTTCATCTAACCGTAAATCTGTCAGCCATAAGACTCAGAAAGAAAATGCCGACTCCCACAAAATTCAGAATGCCTTTATATCCTGCAATTCCTTTACTCGGACTACTCAGTTGCATCATGCTGATGTTTTCGTTACCTCAAGAGTCCTGGGTTATTGCGGCGATAGTTGTATCTGTTGGTGCGGCTTTGTATTTGCTGCTAACAAAACGGACTGAAAGATTCAAACACTCATTACATTAATGCGATTCAGCTTTCAGGTAGTATTCCGATCTCAAAGGAGCGGCGCTCGATTATTCTGAAGCTACTTCAAACTCGACTTTCAAGGATATTGGCTCTTTGAATATGATAGTACAGGGCAGTTTGCTTCTGTTCTTCTCCAAGCACCTTCCAGTAGTTCTTTCCTTGCCATCGCGGACACTTTGGTTTTGATTGTCACTCCCGTCAGTATTGGAGAGTCAGCTGGTTTTTCCGCTTCTACGACGGTCTCGACTTTGGTGATTTCGATTTTGCTCTGTTTGCAGACATCCGCGAATATCGTCACTGCACAATCTGCCAAAGCCATCAGAGCCAATTCTATGGCAGTCGGACCTGTGTCGTTGCCACCTGCAGGAGTGGAGAGGTCGCAGACCACGCTGTGCGTTCTGGAATTGTCAACCACCGTACGAACATTTTCAAGCCATTTAGCTGTAGTCTTATACTTAGGCATTCTTCTCACCAAAAACAATCTCTACACTGCTGACAAATTAAGACTTGTGGAAAAAAATTGCAAGCCTATTAGAATAACAGCTATAACTTTTCCGCAATCTTCCTCTTTTTCTATTTCTGATAATTTTCCATAGTACCTTCTCTGCTTATCTCCTTAAACATAGACCCTTAACAAAAACATATTTGGCTCCAAATAGAGGGCTAACGGCTGTTGCACGCACACACAGAACTAAGAAAGATAGCGTATAGAATTATAAAAAAGAGAGATAGAAACTTATGGTCCTTTCTTGGTTATCTCCTTGATAACGCCCGCAGCAATCGTTGTACCCATGTCCCTAACAGCGAACCTTCCAAGCTCCGGAAAGTCAGTGTAAGTCTCAACAGCAATCGGATGCAGAGGCTCCATCCTCACCCAAGCAGCGTCACCAGTCTTCAAGAACGTCGGCTTCTCCTCCACAACCTGCCCAGAACGCGGGTCAATCTTCCTAATCAGCTCCGTAAACTTGCACGCAACCTGCCCCGTGTGATAGTGCAGAACAGGCGTGTATCCGGCTGCAACGGCTGTCGGGTGATAGATAACTATTATCTGCCCAATGAACTCCTTAGCAACTGTCGGCGGGTTGGTAACGTGTCCGCACACGTCCCCGCGGCGTATGTCCGTCTTCGCGACGCCTCTAATATTGAACCCAATGTTATCTCCCGGCTCAGCTTTCGGAATCCTCGTGTGGTGCATCTCCAGCGATTTGACTTCACCCTGCTTGTTTGACGGCATGAATATGACAACATCGTTTTCCTTAATCACTCCCGTTTCAACTCTGCCCACTGGCACCGTGCCTACGCCCGTGATGCTGTAAACGTCCTGAATCGGAACGCGCAAGGGCTTGCCTGTCTGTTTCGGAGGAACCTCAAAGGTGTCCAGAGCCTCAATCAACGGTGGTCCATTGTACCACGGCATCTTGTCACTCTTCTTAACGAGGTTGTCGCCAGTCCATCCGGATGTTGGCACGAACGGGATTTTCTCAACCTTGTAGCCCACCATCTTGAGCATCCTCGAAACTTCGTTCTTGATCTCGTTGTACCTGTCTTGACTCCAATTGACTGACACGTCATCCATCTTATTGATTGCCACGACGAGCTGATGTACGCCTAAGGTGAAAGCCAAAAACGCGTGCTCTCTCGTTTGTCCACCCGGCCCGATACCTGCCTCAAATTCTCCTCTTCTTGATGAGACGAAGAGTATTGCACCGTCTGCTTGGCTCGCACCCGTGATCATGTTCTTGACGAAGTCTCTGTGTCCTGGCGCGTCAATAACTGTGAAGTAGTATTTTTTAGTTTCAAACTTTAGGAATCGGAGGTCGATTGTTAAGCCTCTCTCTCGCTCTTCCTTGAGGTTGTCAAGAACCCACGCGAACTTGAAGCTTTCTTTGCCCATCTTTTTTGCTTCTTCTTCGAAGGATTTTACGGTTCTCTCGTCAACCGCTCCTGCCAAGTATAGCAGGTGTCCGGTTGTTGTTGATTTTCCGTGGTCTACGTGTCCCATGATTACCAGGTTTAAGTGTGGCTTTTCGGCTTTGCTCATTCTTTTTCCTCCTTTATTTTTTCAAATCTCCTCTAAATTTTAGTGATTTCGTTTACACAACTGTTCATTCAATTATTTTAATCTTTTTATGATATCACAATCTGACGATTCGACGCATTGGAAACAGATATTAGAGCAGGTTCTCGAAATTACTGTTGGACGCGTCCGAGTTATGCCTACAAACTTGCCCCCCGATGCCAAGAAAAAATGGGCAGAAGTCGAAGCGACAAAAAATCCCAGAGAAAAACTTCAGCGAATGGAAGAATTCCTAAGCCTAGTTCCAAAACATAAGGGCACGCTGAAGCTTCGAGGCCAAATCAAGAAGCAGATGTCCGTGATGCGCAGAGAAATGGAAGAAAGAAAACGGAAAAAGACAGGAAGAGGCGGACCGAAGTATTTTGTGGAGAAAGAAGGCGCAGCCCAGATAGTTCTTCTTGGCTTGACGAAAGTTGGCAAGAGTAGCTTACTTACAGCAGTCACGAATTCGAAGGTTGAAGTCTCTGCTACGCCCTACACCACGAGGCAACCCGTGCCGGGAATAATGAATTACGAGGATATCCAGTTTCAGCTCTTGGAAGCACCGGCTTTGATGGAAGGCTCCGCGGATGGACGAGCGTGGGGACTTCAGACTCTGGGGTTAGCGCGGAACGCGGATGGGTTGATTCTGATGGTGGACCTATCGCAGGACTCAACCGAGCAGTTGTCGCTTGTTCTGGGCGAACTGGAGAAGGCCCGAGTACTGGTCAGCAAACCGAGTGCGCGCGTCGAGATTGAGAGGAAGTATATGGGTGCCGGCTTGCGAATAATCGTGATGGGGAGGCTTGTCGACTGCAACTTCAGTGATGTTGAGGACCTTCTGAAAAGTTACCGCATCTCGGACGCTGTGGTTAAGATTTCTGGAGAGGCTACTCTGGATGACGTTGAGGACGCAGTTTTCGGAAGCACCGTTTACAAGCCCGCGGTGATTGTTGCAAACAAGATTGACTTGGAAGGCGCGGAAACAAATCTGAGGTCGTTGAAGAGCTATATTGGCGACACACTGCCCGTCATCGCAGTTTCGTGCAAGAAAAAATATGGACTAGAAACGCTCGGCGAGACTCTGTTCAAAGCGTTGAGCATAATACGTGTCTACACCAAGGAATTAAGCCAAAGAGACTTTTCCAAAAAGCCGTTTATTCTGAAGAAAGGAGCAACAGTCTTTGATCTGGCTAAAAACATCCACAGCGATTTCCGAGAAAACTTTTCGCATGCGAAGGTCTGGGCAAAACGCCTAGTTTTCAGCCCTCAAAGGGTTGGTTCCTCATTCGCTCTGGAGGATGGAGACATCGTCGAGATTCATCTAAAATAATTTAGGATTAATCTATCTTGAGGATTGAGCTACTCTTTCCGTCTCATGACGCTTCGAGACCGCGTAGCTCTTCATGTCATGGTTCGCGGCCAGAATAAGCTCCTCTGCCAAGCATTCCTCTATCGAACGCGGGTTGTTTATCGACGCCTGCCTCGCTCCCTCACAGATGTTCCTCAAAGCCAAGTCGACCCTTCTCTGTGGAGCAATGTCAACCGACAAGTGATACACTATACCACCGTAGCTAATCCTCGTGGTATCCTCGCAGGGCGCAGAATTCTCCACAGCCTTGACAAGCACTTCTATCGGGTTCTTGCCAGTACGCAGGTTGATAATCTCAAACGCGTGCTTCACCATGTTCATGGCTTTCGCCTTTTTCCCAGCGTTCTTTCCGGGCCGCATAAGATTGTTTACGAGACGCTCCACGATGTTGACGCTTGCCTTTCGAAAGCGCGTGTGCTCATGTCTTCCCATGGTGTGCGGAACAACCGTCGGTTTTAGGGAAATGTACCTCTGTAAACCCAGGTCTTTAGCCTGAATGTCTTTGTAGCTCCACTTCTCAAAAAATTTTACTTCCTTTTCCTCTTGTTTCTGACTCAAAACTCTCACCGTGCAGGCTTCTGTTTCCTTCCATAAACAAGCTCGTTCAACGACACACCATTAACCATTATGACCTTCCAGCGCACTCCCGGAATGTCGCCCATGGCTCTTCCGCGTGAACCACCAATGCCTTCCACAACAACTTCATCATGCTCGTCAACAACGTTCAAAGCGCCGTCTCCAGGCAAAAAGGCCGTAATCGACCGTCCGTTTTTAATGAGTTGAGTCCTGACACACTTGCGTATGGCGCTGTTGGGCTGCTTGCTCTCCACGCCTACCTTTTCGAGGACTATGCCACGCCCCATGGGTGCCCCTTCAAGCGGGTCTGCCTTCACGTCCAGCATCAACATTCGACGCTTATAGTACATGCTGCTCCAACGGAATTTCCTCCGCTTTTCCAACAGCTTCCTCGCGGCAAATTCGCCTCTCGGAGATTTTGAACCCATGGAATGATTTTCCTCTCGCTACGTCTAATCACAATTCAAATATTTAAACTGTAACATGCAGATTCAACATAACAACTAACAGATTTTTCAAAGAACTCCAGCTCTCTACTGCACCGCTTTCATTGGCAAAGAATAAGAAAGTTTAAAATTTTGCTGGAAATTATCTTCAGTTGTGTTTGACTATATCCTAATTCACTACGGAGAGCTCGGGCTGAAAGGGTTAAACAGACCCATCTTTGAAAAAAAGCTAATGGGAAATATGGACAGAGCCTTGAACGGGTTGGAATACGAGAAAATAAGAAAACTCAGGGGAAGAATGCTCGTAGAATTGAACGAGAAATCCGACATACAAAAAATGGAGGAGGCACTCAAGAAAGTCTTCGGCATCGCATGGTTTGCATTCTGTCTAACAACAGAAGCCAGAATGGAAACGATAAAAGATTTAATTGAAGATAAGTTTCCACCGCCCGCTGGCACAAGAGTAAAAGTCTCAACAAAAAGAGCGGACAAGACATTACCATTTACTTCCATGGACTTGAACCGCGAGCTGGGCGCTTATCTTGTCAAAAGATTCAAGGCTGAGGTCTCCCTAGATGAGCCCCAAAAAGAGTTCTTCGTCGAACTTGCAGGAGGAAAAGCCTATGTCTTTGACAGAAAGATTAAGGGACCATACGGCTTACCTTACGGGGTTTCAGGAAAAGTTCTGCACTTACTGTCTGGCGGAATAGACTCACCCGTTGCTGCGTGGTTACTGATGAAACGTGGGTGCGAAGTTGACCTCTTACACTTTCACGCTTTCCAAAGATTTGACGAAGAAAAATGCGCCAAAATCTTAGGTCTTGCAAAAGTATTGGCCCAGTATTGTTATCAGTCGCGCGTGTTTTTTGTTCCTTTTTATCCGTTCGAAGCTGAGGCAGTAGGCGCACCGTTTAGGTACAGATTAATTTTGTTCAGAAGGTTCATGGTCAGAGTCGCCCAAGAAATAGCGAAAGAGTGTGGTGCAAGCGCTCTGGGAAGCGGTGAAAACCTGGCTCAAGTCTCATCTCAAACGTTAGAAAACATGACGGTGATAAGCAGCGCAACATCCTTACCTATACTTAGACCCTTACTCACCTACGAGAAAGACGAAATCGTCAAGTTAGCAAGGCAGATTGGAACCTTTGAAATCTCAATTCACCCCTATAAAGACTGTTGCTCACTTTTTGTGTCAAAGCATCCTGCGACGAAGGCTAAACTGGAAATTGTGGAAGCAATTGAAAAGAAAATGAACTTAGATGATGCTGTCAGAGAGAGTCTTGAAGAGACCCAAATGATTGACGTACAGTAAAAGCTCTAACTCTTCTTTTTCACTCTTCTTGTCCTATCGTATTTTTTCTTCTTCCGCCCAAAAAACTCGGGGTAGCGCTGCACATCCTCGTATATGGGTCTTGGAATGTTAGTTCGAGGGTAATAAACATCCATCCGCCCTTCTGGAGGCACCATAGGATACTTCGGCTTAACTTTTTTCCAAACAAAGTGGTAAACCCCATAGCAATAAATTAAGAAGCTCGCCAAGAACATCACGGCACCCACAATTGTTTGAATTATGATTGAGAAAATTAAAAATGGGATGTATACGCAGATTCCGAGCAAAAGCAATATCCAAAATTTTGTTTTTCTTCTCAACGCTTATCTTAGTAACCTTTGCTCAAAACTTGGTATTACGTTTTATGCTTGCATGACGATGTTGAAGAGGCTTTAGAATACCTAACTGGAAAAGGAAAATTGACTGTTTCTAATGCATGTCCAACATTATGTAGAGTATGTTGTTTCCGCGCAGCAAAACATTGCCGTAATTGGTCAGTAGTTTGTCGTCCTTGGACTCGGTTGCTCCCTCGAGAAGTATATTCATGTGCCCATCGCACTTGATCATTTTTCCCTTGTATTCGCAGCCGTTTTTCAGCATGACCGCGATGCTGGCGTTCAGTTGCTTGACAAGCACGTTCAATGGCTTTTTGCTCGGTTCCATGCAAGCACCTTTAGTCGTTGTTTGCTACTCATATCCAAACCCCTCAGATATAAAAGTTTTATGAGGACTATCTTCAAAAGTAAGGACTAAATCAGCTTTTCGCCAGCGCATGAACCCAAAAGCGCGCGCTGGACTTGAATTGAACCGATGGTTTAGTCTAGCCACTAAAACTCGATTTTTTATTTCCTCAAAAAAACTAAATCCGAACACCAAAATTTCAAGAGATTTTTGAAGAAAGTTCTGGAAAGCTTACACACAAAATTTAAGTAACGTCGACATTCTACAAAATGATGAAAATGAAGATAGTAGTCGTAGACCATGTCTACCTAGAGAAAGAGCACATTGAAAAGTTACAATCAATCGCTGACCTAGAAATTTTTGGTGAACCACCTAAGACGCCTGACGAATTAAAAGACAGAATAAAATCCGCTGACATCGTTATAGTTGGCTGGAGTGATCTGAGCAAGAACATCATTGATTCCGCCAAGAGGCTTAAGATGATTTCGATATGGGCTACCACATGCCACTACGCGGACCTCGAGGCAGCCAAAGAAAGGGGAATTGTGGTAACACACGTTCCAAGCTATGCCACGGAAGCAGTTGCTGAGCACACTTTCGCTTTGTTGCTTGCAGCGGTCAGAACATTGCCCATGGCTGACAAACATGTCAGACAAGGCGGTTTCGATTGGAGACCGTTCGGTGGGGTCGAACTTCACGAAAAGACTCTCGGCATAATCGGCACGGGATCGATTGGTTGCCGTGTTGCCGAGATAGGTAAAGCCTTTAGGATGCGAGTTTTGGCTTATGACAAGTATCCTAACATGAAGAGAGCTGAAGATATTGGGATGAAGTACGTCGACCTTTGCACATTACTGAAAGAGAGTGACTTCATAACTCTGCATGTCACTTTAACGTCGGAGACAGTGAGACTGGTAGACAAGAAGGAGATCGAGATCATGAAAAGCGGGGTCGTTATAGTCAACACTTCCCAGGGTAAGGTGATCAACGAGAAGGCTTTGATTGATGCGTTAAAATCAGGAAAAATATCTTTTGCTGGTCTTGACGTGTTCGAGGAAGAGCCTCCAAGCAAAGAAAATCCATTGTTCAAGCTTGATAATACGATACTTTCTCCTCACATAGGGTTCAACACCGTCGAGGCCGCGAAGAGGTGCACCAACATCTGCATCGACAACATCGTCAAGTTCTTGGAAGGACATCCGCAGAACGCGTGTGCGACATGACCTTAGGCTTTTTCATGCGATTTGAAGGTGAGTGGAGATGTATTTGACAAGAGAGGAAGAACGAATACTTGCTGGCGAATTTGGAGAAGGAACACAGAAGGCACTTGAGTTGCTTGTAGCAATCGGTGACGCATACGACGCTGAAAAAATGATTCCCATAAACCGTGCACACGCTGCTTCGAGCGGTCAAGAAGGAGACTTGTACTTTGTTGAACTTTTAGCCAATGGAGGCGCAAAATGCAAGGTGCCCACCAGCACAAACCCCGTGTACGATATTGGGTATTTCCATCGCCTGTTCGATTCCATCCCAAAGGATGAGGCTGAAGTGGCTCGAAGAGTGATGGAAGCCTATAAGCGAGTTGGCGCTGTGCTCAGCTGGAGTTGCGTGCCGTACATGGCGGAAAACATTCCGTTGTATGGTGAGAACGTTGCCTTCTCCGAGTCAAGCGCTACGCCCTATGTAAACTCTGTCATTGGTGCGAGAACAAATCGCGAGGCGGCTCAGAGTGCGCTGGCTGCGGGGGTTGTTGGTAAGACTCCTGGATACGGGCTGCTCTTTAAGGAGAATCGGAAGGGCACGCACTTGGTCAAAGTGGAAGCAACGCTGAAGGACGAGTTCGATTACACCCTTTTAGGATACTTTGTTGGCAGAATGGTAGGTTACGGAATCCCTGTGCTCACTGGCATATCTAGTCGCCAGAACACGGAGGAACTCATAAACTTCTGTGCAATGTCAAACGTGTCCGGGGCGATATCAATGTTTTACATGCCTGGATTCACCGTTGACGCCTCAACCGTGAAAGAAGCCTTTCAGGGCGATGTTCCAGAAGACAAAATCACCGTGACAAACCACGAGCTTAAACAGGCGTATGATGAGCTCCAGACAACGAGTGAAAAGATAGACTTTGTCATGCTTGGGTGCCCGCACTACACGCTCAAGCAGGTTGAACAGGTCGCGAGATTGTTAAACGGAAAAAAGGTACATAAGGGCGTGTCTTTCTGGGTTTGCACATCCGCCACGACCAGAGTTTTAGCGGAGAGAAATGGCTGCGTGGACGTTATCGAGAAGGCTGGTGGACATGTTGTGGTGGACACGTGCATTGATGAACCATGCTGGATCGCGTACAAGGATAAAGTCGGCATGACAGACTCGCCCAAATGCGCCTACTATCGGAGATTCAAGGAGGTCAGAGTGACGAGACTGCAGGACTGTGTTGAAGCGGCGATTAAGGGGAAATGATAATGAAGGATTCGAAAATCGTGTTGGAATGTCACAAGATCATAGGCGGCTACGGAGAGGGTGAGGCGCTGGTTTCTCATGAGCCCATCTGTTTCTACCTCACAGATCCGAAGACGGGCGTGATTAGAGAGAGAAAACACGAGTTGGTCGGAAAGAATCTTGCGAATAAGGTGCTTGTGTTTCCTTCAGGAAAGGCGAGTTCGGTGGTTCAGATAGATGGCCTCTTTAAGCTGGCTTCGCACAATGTTGCTCCGAAGGCGTTGATTGTTAAGGATGTGGAGACGGTGCTCGTCGTGAGCGCTTTTCTTGTGAAGGTCCCGTTGGTGGATAGGTTGGAAAGGGACCCGTTTGAAACCATTCATACGGGCGACTTCGTTAAGGTGGATGCAGAAAAGGGCATAGTAACAATAACGAAACAAAAATCTTAGGGTTTATGTTCCAGACACCTTCTGATGCGCTTCAACCCCTCATTAACTTGGTCGGAAGAGACGGAGTATGATATTCTCAAGTGCCCTTCACCAGTCCTTCCGAAGCCCGAGCCGGGTGCGGTCACTACTCCAACTTCCTTTAGCAGATTCGACGCCATTACTTCATCCGATTTCTCGTATCTTGAGAAGTCTGGAAAAACGTAGAATGCTCCTTTAGGTATGACGTAGGACAAAGACTTAATTCTTCCAAGTTCACTAAGCGTAAACTCTCTTCTCCTGCTGTACTCTGACACCATCTCTTGAACACAGTCTTGCGGTCCTGTCAACGCGGCAAAAGCTGCCTTCTGCGAAATAGCGTTCGGGCATAACACTGTATAGTAATGCAGTTTATGCAACGTAGCCGAGAGCTTCTTTCCAGCCACAACATAACCAACCCTCCACCCAGTCATCGCATAAGCCTTCGAGAAACCGTTCACCGTGATCGTCCTATCCTCCATGCCAGACAAGGAACCCACACTGACGTGTCTTGCACCGTCATAAACAATCTTCTCATAAATCTCATCCACAAAGACTATCAAGTCATGTTTCCGCGCTGCCTCAGCCACAATTTCGAGATCCTGCCTTGAGAAAACGTGCCCTGTCGGGTTGGACGGATTGCAAAGCCAAATCATCTTTGTCTTCTTCGTTATTCTACTTTCCAAGGCTTCCAATTCTATTCTGTAGTGTCTTTCTTCGTCGAGAGGAACTGTGATAGGCTGTGCTTCCGCTATTAGGGTGTCTTCAAAACACGCGGGATAGTACGGGTCAAGAATAAGCGCTTCGTCACCCGGGTTTAGAAATCCCAACGCAGCGATCAACATGGCCTCTTGAGAACCTGAAGTTACGGTCACCTCAGTCTGTGGATCGGCATAAATACCGTTTTCTTTCTCGAGCTTGTCGGCGATGGCTTGGCGCAGCTCCAGTGTCCCGTCGATTTCCGTGTAGTGTGTGAAGCCCTTCTTGGTGGCCTCTACAGCCGCCTCTAAGATGTGTGTTGGTGTTGTGAAGTCTGGCTCACCCTGCTCCAGGTGGATAACATTTTCCATTCCCTTCGAGAGTGCAAGCATCTTCTGGATCGCTGAAGGCTTTATCTGGTTAACTCTGTTGGAGCTCTCAAGCAATGTTCTCGCCGCCGTTCTGCAAGCATAGTCACGCTTGAAGCCATATAAGACTTGACACATGCATCGACCTTGAGTTGCGCACTACTTGGCGATTTGTCTCAGAATCTCATCGAGGCTGTCGTATCTCTCGGGATTTTTGTAGCAGTCTTCGAACATTGGATAGAGCTTGTCAACCTGTGCGTAGTAGGTTGGGTTTGGTTTTATTCCGCGCTTTTCCGGGTCGGTTACGTGTTCCTTGATGCTGAAGTAGGCGATTAGGTCAACAATCGTGTGAGCGATGTTGCTGTCCAAAGCGAGGTTCTGAAGTTTTGGCTTAAGAGCGTAGTCTGGCAGCAAGGTGTGGGCGAGTTCGTGGGCTAGAAGTTTTTTCTCCACGTCAACGTTGGGGAAAGGCGGCAGAACTATGTCGTTGATCCATGCGGAGGCGCCGTTGACGCAGTCTACGAAATGCACGTTTATGTGTTCTTGTTTCCAACTGCGCTTTGCGATGTCTGCCATTTTAGACAAAGCTGGCTCATTTATGGAACTCCATTCTGCTTGAAAACTTTGCATGTATTCTCTCAGTCTTGGCTGGGTTTGTGTCCAGATGCGTTCATACGAAGGGAGAGATTCTGAATAGATTTTCAACCAAACGTCGGCGAGTTTTTTGGATTCGTTTTTGAGAGCGGTTTCCACATGGTTGGTGGTGTCAGCTTGGGAAAGAGATTTTCCCGCGAAATCCCACGCGTAGAATGAGTGTTCTTGCAGGTCTTGGAATAGCTCGTGGAGTTTTTCCGTTTTTAGACGGGCGTTTGCTTGTCGATACAACGTGTTGTTTAGTATGCCAGAAGATTCTTCGTCGGAAAAGTATTCAGCGAAGAGAACGGATAGGTGATAGAACAGGTTGACGTACTTGTTAACGAGGAATCTGAGCTTTGGAACTGTCCCCAATGTGGAACCCTTCTTGAATGTGAAGTTTGTAGATGTTGTACTTAATCATGTTTCTAGAAGGGGGCTTGGTCGGGCGGGCAGGATTTGGACCTGCGACACTCCGGTTTCTGTGCGCTTGATAGGCTGGGTGGCACCCACCTTTGGTAGGCGTCTACAGCGTCTCCGTCTGCTATGCGTGTTAGCAGGCTCGGAAGCTCTACCAAGCTGAGCTACCGCCCGACCGCGTTTTTAAGATGAAAATATCTGGATTTATGCGTTTCGTATTGGTCGTCAGCACGTGTTTTCTGGCAGAATCGGTTGGGAAGCCTCTACGCGTTGTGTTTGGACGCGCGCAGCCAGAGCGCCCCGCTGATTACAATAAAGGCTAGCGAGACGAGAAAGAGGAACATCAACATTCTAACCGCGTCGGTTGCGATTTCTTCGAACATTTTTCTAAGCCTTCTCAATAGTCACTCTCGTTTTTTGCCTAAAAAGCGAAGTTTCCAGCGTGGAATAAGGTTGCTCCGGGTCATATTTTCGAAAATGATATATGCTGATGCGGACAGCAAGGGTTTTATAAAAAACCGCGATTATACACTATCAACCTAAGCGGGAGAAAGGAGAAGGCTTCACTTACCCCCATTCGCTCTTTTTTCTTGACAGAAAAAAATTTTATGGCGACACTATGAGTTTAGCGGCCTTTCTTTCTCAAATCGTAACTATAGTACCAGGCAGTCCAACCCGAATAGAAAGCCTCTGCATCTTTCTTTTTTCTTCTTCTACGGTAAAGCAAGGCAATCAACAGGACTGCTGTCAAGAGTATGAGCGGTATAAAGACCCAGAAGACCCAATAGGGAACAAACCATCCTGCAGGAGTCAACGAGAAGACTGCTTTCAAAGTGTGATTTCTGTCCATGTACACCAAGGTAACGTTAGCTGAGCCTACGTTAACGCCGTCAAGCTCCCAGCGGTCAAGTATGTAGTACGAATTCGGAGTAGCCGTTACCTGAACTGCTGAACCAGACGTATAGGTGTATGTGCCGGATGCAGGATTAGTAGTGCCACCAGCAGTCGTGATTATTGTGAGCGAATACTCCCTTGGAACAATCAAGAAACTTGCTGAAACTTCAGGACAGTAAGCAACACCACCCGAGGGCACTGAAGCCGTGTATGCACACGCATAAACAGTTGCATTTCCCACATTCGCAGTTTTAGGAATGTACAAGGAGAAATATGTATGAATTGGGATTGAATTGGGCAGTACTGTAAAATCTTTTAATTCTGTTGAATTGACATAGACATTCAAGTAATCATAAATTGTTATGGTAAGCGTGGCTATTTTCTCGGTCATCGCAATGTTTCGCAGAACGACCTCTATTCCTACATAACCTTCTCTCATAAAGCTATCTTGGTCCAAATAATCCTCGTTTACGGTTCTTACCGAAATTATTTCCACAATCCAGCCGACTTTAAACCTGACTGTGTCTTGAAAAGTCAATTCCGCGATTTTTACATTACCGATAGCTGTCCATTCACCAAAGGTAGTTTCATTCAAGACCGATATTCGAACGCTTGTAGTCGCTATACCCGCCCCATCTGTGAACAGAACCCTGTGAAGAGTGATGTTCTCAGCGGAATTAGCGGGACCTAAAATTTCAAAAGCCACAAGATAGTTTTGTAAAGGTTGCTCATTATATGTTACTAATGCATTGATTTGAACCTCTTCTCCGGGACCGAACGCGTCGCTCCGTATGTTCGAACCTTTTCCACTGTACGGCTCCTTCTGCGTAAACAGGTCAATGTTCCCTCCAGCACCTTCTGAGAAGGCGATTTTCATGTTTGTTGATGTTAAGCCGAGAAGAAGCACTATCATTCCGAGTGTCACAGCTAACTTTCCCGATTTATGCCTCATCGTCAATCATGCATTAAATTAATGGCGAATACTTTAACAAATATTCCGCAATCATGAATATTACTACAAAGGATGCGTTTTGCTAGAGACAATTGCCTGATTTTTAAATGAAAATGTTAATGAAAAAAGGGGATACATGCACGTTAAGCAGTGATAGTCTTATCAAACTGCGTTTTTCTTGCGGCTCGGGCGTTGACCACGTGGAAGGCGTTTTCTGTGAAGTGCTACGGATGCCAAGGTCAGGACAATTAGAAAAGGCAAGAAGGGAAGTGATGGGAATTCGGGAGTCACCTGATACTGATGCTCATACCCCATCTGTTCGGTGGTAACTATGTTGCCAGCATTGTCTTCCGCATTAATCATGTAGGTCACGTACGTGCCATACGAGAAAGAGGGTATCGTGCCGGTCCAAGTGCTTGTCTTGATGTGCTCCATACCGATTGAGAACCAAGTTCCGTTGCCGTTGGTGCAGTTCAAGGTGACTTGTCCCACTCCGCTGAAGCTGTCAGTAACCGTCACGTTGACCTCAACCTCATCTACTGCCGAAACCTTGTCCGGCGCTGGACTCTGCGAAACGTCTGCAATGCTAGGAGGAGTAGTGTCGACGCCGAAGTAGACGATGTCTGAGGCTCCCATGTTACCAGCGGTGTCGTTAGCGTAAACAATCACATGGTGCAGTCCGTCGAGAAGGTCGGAAAAGGTTGTGTTTCCCGCGACTGTCATGTTCGGGTGGTCGTCAAGGCTGTATTTCACACTTGAAGTTTCCTCGTTAACGGTGAAGATTAAAGAGAAGTCGCGAACTGAGTAGGTTCTGTTTTCAGGAGACAGAATGGAAATATTCGGCGGAGTGATATCAGGAGGAAGCCTCGGTATCTCCACATAGCCATCCTGCACCACGTGCGAAACTGACCTACCGCTATTGCTGAGGAGGATCGCCTGTTCAAAACGCAGAAGAACGTCGACATCTACAGTTGGCTGGTTTTTCACCCTTAAAGTCACGGTAAAGACCGTTCCGTTTCCCGTGAAAGCCGCCGCAGGAGACGTCGAGTTGTACGAAACCCAAAGCACACCTAAGCTGTTGTTCACCTCGTTTCGTACGGCAGCTGTCGGCGAGTGCAAGGTCCCAGCGTAGGGCGAAGGCGAGACGGGGTATGGATGGTTCTCCACAGGAATCGCCACGGTGTAACTGACGCACTCCAAGTAAGTAGAGTTCCAGGTAAACTTCACGTCGAGACTGTAAAGGTTTTTCTCATTCTCGACAACCGCTGCCACCGCGAACTCGTGACCTATCACATTTCCTGACCCCAAGTCAACGCTCTGCGGAAAGACGCGAAGGTAGCTGATAAGAAAAGTAACTGTTGCGTAGACGTTCTGATTGTTCACGGTGTAGAGCGGGGTGTCGAGTGACTCCGCATCCTCAATTGCAAATCTGTCGATTGTTCCCGTCGTTGAGGAACCGCCATCGTAGACTTTGAGGAAAAACGATTGATTGTACATTGTTGAGACAGATTCTAGAAATTCTGTAATATCAAAGAATATGTTGTTTGGACAGAACGGGTGGTTGCCACCGTTTATGTAATCATTAAATCTCTTTGTTTGAAGCGGAGAAGTTTTATTCCCCAATCCAACAGTGATGGTGCATTCGGCTCTTTTGTCATGGTCGATTCTGAAGGACGCTACAAGCTCTGGTTGGTAGCCAATCATGTCACGGTAGAACATGCAGTATCCCACGCGCTGTTTCATAGCCTCGTAGGATATCCAATAGCAACCGTCGTCGACATTCTCCCAACCACCCACACCCCACGAGTTCGCCACTTTGAACGCTCCGTAGCGGAGCTGCCCTTCTTCAGTATAGGTAAAGTTGTCATCGTACCCGACTATGGTGTTTGCGTGATTCTCGCTCGGTGCCATGTAGTTGTCCAAGGTCCAAACGTCGTCTCTTGTCAGGTCTGAATACTGATAGCCATCGACGGCAATCACCACAAGGTTGCCCGACGCTAACCAATTCTTCAGACTCACTAAGTCCTCATCCGTGTCAAGCGACATGTATTCGTATCCGGTACTGTTGCCGCGGTACAACGGAGCCTGCCTCCAAGCCTCCTCAGAAGGCCAGATTGTCGAATCACTCGAATTGTAAGGCATTTTTGCCCAAGTGCACGCCCCGACCGAACAGACCAGGTTGATCGCCATGTTAAAGCTTGAGCCTCCATCTTGACCAAAGTTGATCAGATGGTAAATAAAGTCGGGGCTGAATATCTGGTCCTGATATTGGACACTGGGATGCCCATGATATCCTCCTTCCCACAATGCTTCAGACAGGTTCCATCCATGCTCTTTGGCCTCTTGGAAAGTTTTCATGTAGTAGCCGACAGCCCACGCGACGCATGAGCCCTCACCATCCTGATTTCCTATCGGAGGAAACCACGGTTCGACAGTGTGGTCCACCGCGGATGGTGTTTGAGCCACATTGCTTGGCAGAATCATCTCAACTAAGTACGTGTTCTTTGCAACATCGGCGTACTCCTCAAGTGTCGGCGGACGCAACCCAGTCCCATGACCATTAACCAATTGGTTATAGCTTTTATCCTCTTCCAAAGTACCAACCATTCGTCCGAAATTCTCCAAGTCAATAGCCGTGAATCTGCGCTCGATGACTCTGACCATGTCAACGGCGTTGACCGCTCCACCACTCGTTAGCGACGAAACCGCAGATGGAGATTCTTGCGCTACTCCATCTTCAAGCCTACTCTTAGAACTCAACAGGTCATACGTTGATAGAGAAGCAACGGGTCTGGCGGTAAACGATATTAGCAGAAGCGCAACCAACAGCTGGTATCGACCAATTGTCATGCTACGCACCTTTTTACCCCTAGATAATAGCGGAGAGAGTGTCTTAAACCTTACGATTTCCTAAAATCTCATCGAAAAAATCCGAACAGATTTGAGGATCGTTGTGGAGTAATGCGTGGCGGGCCCGCCGGGAATTGAACCCGGGACCCCCGGGTTTCTCTGCAGCGTCTTGCACGCGTAAAAGCCCGGTGCTCTATCCTTACTGAGCTACGGGCCCGACTTTCTTTCGGGAAAGAACCTCGACTAAGAGGATATTTAGAGCTTTCGGTTAGGCTTTCTTATGACGGATGCTTTAAGACCGAGTGTGGAGCTTTTTATTTAGATTGGTTCTGTTTATGCCGTGTTTTCTGGCTTCAACACGAGAGTGATTGGAGAGCGTGATTCAGACTGTAGTTTTGGCTTCTCTTCTGTGAGGGCACATCTAATAACAGTGCGTTTTGCGCACTGATTTCGGATATGGATTGTCCTTTCATAAACTTGTTATTTGTATACTCAGTCATAAAGAAGCGGTTGATTGGATTGAGTACATCAAAAGAGCTTCAGGAACTTCAAGACAGAAGGGCAAAACTGGAAGGAGAGTCGCGTTCTCTAAAAGAGGAACAGAAAAACCTGGACGAGCGAGTGAAGATACTCGAACAGAGAATAGCAATAGAAGAGCTAATGAACACCAACAAGGCTGCGAGAGACGCAATAGCTCAACTGGAATCCAAAATGCACGAGTTGGAACAAAAACTCACAGGGCTTTCACCAAAACCAACAGAAACTCCTTCAATAATAGAGGAACCAATTACAGAAACTCAAACGCCAGCAGAAGAAACATCAGAAACCACCGAAACAACACCCGAAGAGCCCGAAGAAGACATCGTAACAGTAACAGAGTTAGAAAATCCCATGACGGCTGAGCAAGAGGAATTCGGAGAAGAGAGGAAACGAAGCGACCGGAAGAAACGAAGATTCTTCTAAAGCAATGCACACTAACACGTGATAAATGACTCAAAATGTCTCACGTCAAAATAGAAATCGACCTAAAAGAGTATCTACACGAAAAGGCTCAAGAGTGCAGACAAAGCGAAATCCAAGCCTGCTTGATGTTCGTAGCAGGAGCCATATTTTTCGTGGGAGGCACCTTAACAAACTCGAAACTGTCAAACCCATCGTGGTTCCTGATTCTCCCATACCAAGCGAGATTCGATGTTGGCGCAATCGTAGGCTTGAGCCTGTTGATAAGCGGCACGTTCCTCATGAGCTTTGGTGCAGCATCAGTGATGTACCATTATCATGACAGAAGATGGTTCATAGGAGAGCTGAAAAGAGCCTACGAAAACGAGTTGAGAAAAGAAAGAGCGAAGGAAGAAACTTACGCGAAGTATAATCCAAGACAGCAGAACAACAAAAAAAGAAACTATCAACGCCAACAGAAATCCACCTCGCCTTAGACAACTTTGACTACTGCGGTTCGAATCGACAATACTAAAAAAGTTATGGTGTGGATTGGACCTTCAGAAGCCCTGTGATGAAGTTCTTAATTTTGTCGTTCGCATTAAGCACCGTATCTATCGTTTTTCTACCCTTATCCGTGAGTTTGTAAACCCTCTTTCTCTCGTTCCACGTACCCTCAATCAACACATTCCTCTCAAGCGAGTACAGCAACGAATACACGGTGCCCGAACTGACGAGAAGATGAAACCTATTATGAATAAACGAAATCACGTCATAGCCGCTCAAAGGACCGTTCCGCAGCTCAGCCAAAATGATTATGTCCATAAAGTTTTTGATTATCCTCTCGTGCATCTTCTTCAAAATTTTCCCCTCCAACCTCTCACCGCCAACGATGATCGTCAGAGCCGTCATGTTTATTCACGTTTTAACATTTTAGGTCGGATATAAATATTTAAACTTTATTCGAATTCCGAATAAGAAGTTGAAACAGAATAAAACAAATCTAAACCTAAACGCCATTTCTCCATAAAACTTTATAAAAACATACACACCTTCCTATTAAAAAGGTTTGTCTCATGAAACGAATACCGAAACACAAGGCAGTGTACAGTTTTTCTCCAAAACACAAACCAGCCGAATACGTAGCCCCAAAAGAAAAAATCGTCCTAGAAACAGAAGACGCGTTCGGGGGACAAGTCAAAAACGAAGGCACATCCATAGAAAAGCTCGACTGGTCCAAGGTCAACGGCGCCACTGGGCCAGTCTTCATAGAGGGCGCCGAACCAGGCGACACCCTAATCGTGAATGTAGAAGATATCAAAGTGCCAGAAAAGGGTGTAATAGCCGTGATTCCCAAACAAGGAGCACTAAAAGACAAACGCTTCAAGGCTTATGTTAAAATCGTTCCAATACGGAACGAGCACATCCATTTTGAAAACGAAACCAGATTTGAAACCAACCCAATGATCGGTACGATAGGAGTCGCACCGCTAACAGGCGAGATTCCAACAGGCACCTCGAGCAAGCACGGCGGAAACATAGATGTCAAAGAAGTAACTGCAGGAACAAAGCTTTACCTACCAGTCTTCGTCAAAGGAGCCCTCTTCGCAGCCGGCGATGTCCACGCTGCGCAAGCAGACGGAGAAGTCTGCGTATCAGCCATTGAAGTACCTAGCGAAATTCTCCTGAGCTTCGGCATTCTAAAAGGGAAACACGCACCTTGGCCCATCATCGAAACAAAGGACAGCTACGCCTTCATCACGTGTGGAGACTCGCTAGACGAGGCTTCATCATTCGCCGTAGAAGCCGCTGTAGAAGCCCTAATGCGAGAATACGGCTGGTCGTTCGAAAAAGCGTATATGTTCGCCAGCCTCGTTGTCGACCTCAAAGTCAATCAAGTTGTTGACCCAAAGAAGGGCGCAAGAGCCGCAATTCCAAAAAAACTAATCCGCGCCGAAAGTCTATTCAGCAAGAATCCGTGAAACCTTTTCTAAAGGGGTAAATGTTTAAAGATTGAATTATAAAAAAGCAGTAGCATCGGCTGATTTTTGAACGCAATTTTTCATTTAAAGGACAAAAACCGCTGTTCTTATCAGCCAGCGATATATCCGCATGTTAACAAACGTTATCTCCCGTTTCACGACTAAAAATTGACGGTGCACTAAAATTGATTTCGTGGAAACGCTCTTTTAAACGATTAAACGAAGAATTTAAAATAGCAAAGAAAAAGAAGCAAGCTCTGGACAATCTGCTCGACACCGGCAGAATCTCATCCTCCACACACGAGCTCTTTAACAAGGAAATAGACGAGGCCATAGCGGAAATCGAGAAACAACAGAAAGATTTGATTGAAAAGATGAACTCAAAAATGGAAGAACTGGAAGCACAGATAAAAACACTGGAGATGCTCTTCGCGAACTTCGAAATCCAGCACGTGACGGGCGAAGTTGAAGAAGAAGTTTACGAACGCGAGACAAACCTTCTCTCAGCAGGACTTGAGACTACAAAGCACGAGTTGGAAGCAGTCAGAGAAGCATTAAATCAGCTTTCGCCAATCACACAAACTCCGACAACAGAAGAAACCGTCCAAGAAAAAGTTGAGCCGCAAGCGGTAGAGAACGTCGAAACGCCCAAGCCTGAAATAAAAGCTCCGGAGGAGCCGGCGCCCGTTGTTGAAATCAAAGAACTAGCCGAAACCCAAAAGACAGAAGAGCCGCAGCCAGCAGAAACCGCGGTTCAGAGCGAGGAAAAGCAAGAAGCGTAACAGTAAAGAATACCCCCTTCCCCTTTTTATTTTCTCAGAAGAGTCTCGAGTCGCAGAGTTTTATAATGACCACTTTTGTTATCTTGGTTTGAGAGTACTGGTACTTGTCAGAAAAAATGATAATGACTTTCCATGAAAAATTCAGGCAATACGACTTGGGCGAAGGACATCCATTCAGAGGAGACAGGTTCGCAAACGCAATGAAATTCTTTGAAGGCAAAGATTTGTTCAACCTTCCTGAAATAATCCTCGTGGAGCCTTCACCAGCGCCAAAAGAAGAACTGTTAAGAATCCACGAGGAAGACTACGTCGATTTGATCTATCGTTTGGCGAGGGAAAACAAGCCGTACGACGTCGAAACACCAGTTTCGCCCGAAATTCTGGAGGCAGCGCTGCTTATTGTTGGAGGCGCAATCCGGTGTGGCAAAGCCGTCTTTAGCGGAGAGGCGAGGCGAGCGCTTTCCTTGGGCGGCGGCTATCACCATGCCGGAAGAAGCTATGGCGGCGGATTCTGCATATTCAACGACATAGCCGTCCTCGTCGAGCACCTGAGAGCAAACTACGACGTCAAACGCTTCCTGATACTGGACTACGACGTTCACTTCGGAAACGGGACAAGCGACATCTACTACCGAGACCCAACAGCGCTATACATCTCTCTGCACCAAGACCCACGCACAATCTACCCCGGAACAGGCTTCGTCTGGCAAATAGGCGAAGAAGCAGGAGAAGGATACAACGTTAACGTGCCCCTTCCGCCCAGAACAGGCGACAGCACATACCTCTATGCCCTAAACGAGATTTTTGTTCCATTAGCCGAAGAGTTTAAGCCAGAAGTGATTATCGCGAACGGTGGGAGCGACCCACACTTTGCAGACATGCTGGGAGACTTGAACTTAACTGTTGAAGGCTTCTTCAACATCTCCAGTCTAATTAGAGAGGTAGCCGACAAGGTTTGCGGGGGAAAACTCGTTTTAATGCCGGGAAGCGGCTACAACCCCAAAGTCCTGCCGCCATGCTGGTACGCACTTATCGCAGGAGCGGTTGGTCTAAAAGAAATCAACGTTGAAGACCCTTCCCCACCACCACAAGAACCGCCACAATGTCGCAGAACGGTGCAGAAAACAATAGATGAGTTGAAAAGACTGCTGCGGAGACACTGGTCCTCCTTCGGCGGTTTCGGGTTGAACATCGTCCCTTAACCCTCTCTCGGCTAGTCTAGCCCCCCCTTATATATACGTTGAACCTTTGGTACCTCAGCTGTTATAGAGAAGGATTCTTGAAAATTTTGGAGTAAACCCAGAGATTTTAATAGTCAACGCTATTAATCCAAGTTGCTAACTAATCCTTGGAAGGACTCTTATGGAAAACATGGCGAAAATTCGCGAACAGTTCCCAGTAACAAGGAGTAAGGCGTTTTTGAACCATGCCGCGATGTCTCCACCCCCAAAGCCGGTTGCAGACGCTGTACGCAGGTGCGTTGACGACTTCTCGAACTTCGGAACCACTTCGATTGAATGGAACGACGGCGGAAAACCCTTCTTCGCAAAACTAATCGGCGCAAAACCAGAAGAAATCGCGCTTGTCGAAAACACGTCCGTGGGCTTAAACATAGCCGCAAACGTACTTCAATATCCGCATGGCTCCAAAATCGTCACAACGGATTTGGAGTATCCCTCAGTGGTTTATCCATGGCTACGCAAAAGCTTGGGCGTGAAAGTTCATTACGTGAAAAACGTTAACGGCAAAATCTTGTTGGAAGATGTGGAGAAGGCTGTTGACGACAAAACCGTGGCTGTTGCAGTAAGCCACGTTGAATACGTTAACGGTTTCCGCCATGATCTGCGGGCTTTGAGCAAGATAGCACACGAACACGACGCCTACCTAATTGTTGACGCGATACAGTCAGCCGGCGCCATGCCAATAGACGTGAAAAGGGACGATGTTGACTTTCTCACAACCGCCTGTTACAAATGGCTCCTAAGCCCGCCAGGAGCAGGCTACCTCTTTGTCAAAAAGGAGCTTATCGAAAAGTTTGAACCACCGTTTGTCGGCTGGGCAAGCGTTAAGCCGGAAATTTTCGAAACCGTGGAATTTTGGGACATCTGGAGTTTGAAGCTTTCAGAAACGGCAAGCCGCTTTGAGGTCGGCTCGCCAAGTTTTACAAGCTTCATCGGCTCAACAGAGGCGTTGAAATTGCTCTTGGATTTTGGCATCGAAAACATCCAAAAGAGAATATTGAAGCTCACAGACCGTTTGATAGAGTCCGTTAACGATTTGGGGCTGAAACTTCAAACGCCCGTAGAATCGCAGTACCGTTCTGGCATAGTCAACTTCAGAATAGACAAACCTAAGGAACTAGCCGAAGCTTTAGGAAAGAAGGGCATCGTTATTTCAGCTAGGGCTAATGGGTTGAGGATCTCGCCGCACTTTTACAACACGGAGGAAGACACAGACAAATTGATGGATGAAGTCAAAAAATGGCAGAAGACAACCACGCAATAGCGGTTTTGTTTGATTTAGAAGACACACTCATCCAAACCCCATGGTCAGATTTTCAACGTGTCTTAGAGTTCAGGCGCAAGACAAGAGAAAAACTGATAGAGCTCGGCACACCATCCAGTCTGCTTGAGGGAATAGAACGCGCAACACTAATGCGCAACAAAGCCTACGAGTATGTCGAGAAGAACTTCTCCAAAGCCGAAGCCCAAAAATTTCACCGCGCACTTGGAAAATTCTTCAGCCAATACGAGCTTGACTCAGCCAAGAAGTCAAAACTTTTCACAGAAACAATTCTCACTTTAGAAGAGTTGAGAAAACTCGGAGCAAAAATCGGGCTTGTGACCAACACGTCCATGAAGGCTGTTGAAACCGTCTTTAGGCTTCACGGCTTGGAGGAATATTTTGATGTTGTCGTGACAAGAGAGAACGTGAAAAAACTGAAACCCGACCCTGAAGGAATCTTGTTAGCCGTGAAAACTCTTGGAGTGGAAGACTTCTTTATGGTGGGCGATCTGGTCTTTGACGTTTTAGCCGCAAAGAGTGCTGATGGAAAATCTGTATTTGTTAGGCGAAGCCCGCAGGAAACGAGTGACCCTCCAGCGGACTACGTTGTGCAATCTTTAAGCGAAATTCCGAAAATCGTCCAAGCAGAAAGGAGAAAATCCGATGCTCATCGTTGAGAAGATTGATGAAAGCAACAGAAAACGCGTTATCGACGCCATTAGAACGGATGTCGTTCGTCACGTTTTCGCGTTTTATGACCTTCAACACGACCCTTCACATACAACCGTGCATGCCGCCTTTGAAGATGATGAACTGAAAGGATACATTCTTGTTTACAATGCTTTGGAGTTTTTAAGCGTAATCTTGGAGTGCGAAAGCGATGCAGTGGAAAAATTGTTGAAGCATGCGCCAGAAGACCATTTCATTATGCATGCTCCGCCGGATCTCTTGCCAGCCATAGAGAGAAAATTCTCACGCGCGAAGCATTACGTTGAAAATTGGATGCTAGTGAAAAAGGGCGAAGCAACATTCTTCAAGTCAGAATCGGCTCGCAGATTGTATACACAAGACGATGCTTCTGGGCTTGCGGTTCTTCTTTCAACTCGTGAAGACCGCCCGAAAACAACACCAGAAAAATGCATGAATCTAATCAGCAACATGCCAACCTACGGAGTTTTCTTAAATGATGAGCTAGTCTCTTATGCTGGCTCGTTTATTTGGCTTCCACAAGTCTGGATGATAGGCGGAGTCTACACGCATCCAGACCATAGAAACAAGGGATACGCGACTTTAGCAACTTCAGCGGTCACTGAAGAAGCCTTAAAACACGCTGAGGCAGCTGCTCTATTCGTAAGGTCAGACAATCACCCAGCTGTTAGGACTTACGAAAAAATTGGTTATAAGAAAATCGGAGAAAAACTTTGGACAGATGTTGGAACCGGATTGAAGCCCTGAACGTCTAATATTCGCTGACGAAACTCATCTCAGGATTTTCTGGGACTTGCCTGCCTTTCCCCTTTTCTGCCAAAATCTCCATGTATGCGATTTTGCATGTTCCCGCAATGTCTTCCTTGTTTTCGCTGAGCGTTCTGGCTAATTCACTTTTTCCGGCGTAGAGTTTCAGCCTTTTGATTTGCGCGTTCAGTGGTTTTCTTTTTTCCGCTTTTTCGCGTCTGATCTCTGTTATGACGGCCATCACTGCGTCTCCTTTTCTCTCAGAGTCTTCATCTATTCGTTTCATGTCCGGTTCTGGCCATGGAGCCAGCTGCAGACTTTTCTCGCCCACTTCTTCCTTGTAGATTGCTTCGTAGATTTCCTCTGTTATGTGGGGCGATATTGGCGCAAGCAGCTGGATTACGCGGTAGAGAACGTTGTATAGCGTCAACTGCACCGCCTTCTTTTTTGCTTCTCCGTAGACTTCTGGCTTGTACAGCTTGTCCTTCACGGCTTCGATGTACTGGTCGCAGAACATGTGCCAAGTGAAGTTGCGTATCTCTTCTAAAGCGATGTTGAATTGGCACCTGTCTAAGGTTTCCGTCACTTTCTGTTTCACTTTCTCAGCCTTGCTGAGAACCCATTTGTCCAAGAGTTGCAACTCATACTCTTCGCTTTCCTCATAACCCTCAAGCTGACCGCCCACGAACTTAGCCGCGTTCCACAGCTTGGTCAAGAAGCGCTTTCCATACTCTACGTCTGGTTCACGGAACGGAATGTCCGAGCCCGTTGCGCCTCCGCCTGCAGCCCACTGCCTGCTGGCGTCTGTCCCGTACTTGTCCAGCACATCCGGCGCTGCAACATAGTTCTTCAGCGACTTGCTCATCTTTCTGCCATCAAAGCCCAAGACCATGCCGTTAATAAGGCAACTCTTGTAGGGTTTCTCGTCGAACAAGGCAAGGTGCCTAACTATGAGGTAGTACGCCCAAGTCCTGATGATGTCTATGCCCGACGGATGCAAGTCCGCTGGAAACAGTCTTCTCCAGTCTTTGCGGTCTGGCCAGCCAGCATGCACGGCACAAGAAATGGAAGAGTCCATCCACGTGTCGAAAACGTCGCGTTCTGGAATGAATTCTCGGCTGCCGCATTTGGGGCACTTGTCTATCCTTGGCTCTTCGAGTTTTGGGTCTATCGGAACCCACTCTTCCTTTGCCAGAATCACTTCGTCACAGTCTTTGCAGTACCATATGGGTATTGGTGTTCCGAACACACGTTGGCGGCTTATTACCCAGTCCCAGTCGAGCGAACGCGCCCAGTCTATCAGACGAGTCCTCATGTACTCGGGGTACCAAACGATTTCTTTCGCTTGCTCTTCAACCCTGTCGGTTAGGACGCGGGTTTTCATAAACCACTGTTTACGCTCAAGAATCTCAACCGCCGCATCGCACCTGTCGCACACACCTATTTCCTGTCTAATCGTTTCGGTTTTTTCCAGCAACCCTGCAGCCTTTAGGTCTTTAACTATCGCTTCCTTCGCCTCGTCCACTGTTAAGCCCGCGTACTTGCCTCCGTTCTCGTTTATGTTTCCGTTTTCCGTCAAGAGCATGATTACGCGTAGCTTGTGTTTGATTACTGTTTTTACATCTTCCTTGTCGCCGTAGGTGCATATCATGACCACGCCTGTGCCGAATGATGGGTCAACGTTTTCGTCTGGAATTACGTCAACTTCACGGTTCACGACTGGAACGATTATCTTTTTGCCTATGTACTTGTTGAACCTGTCGTCCGCCGGGTTTATCGCCACCGCAACGCATGCTGGTATGAATTCTGGGCGTGTTGTGGCTATCAGCAAATGTTCGCTGCTGTCTTTCAATGGAAATCTAACGTAGTGCAGCGTGCCCTCACGCTCTTCGTAATCAACCTCCGCATCTGCAATCGCCGTCTCGCAGCGGGGGCACCAGTTCACCGGGTGCGTGCCCTGGTAGATGAAGCCTTTCTTGTGCAGAAGTATGAAGCTCAGTTGGGTTCGTCTCCAGTAGTCAGGGTTCATGGTGCGATACTCCGTCGTCCAGTCCACACTGCATCCAAGACGAATCACGCCATCCTTCATCATGGCAATGTACTTATCAACCAGCTCCTCACACCACTTGCGAAACTTGTCAGGTGGCACCTCTCGCTTTCTGACATTGTGCTCTCTTTCGACCTGAACCTCTATGCCCAAGCCGTGGCAGTCCCATCCCTGAGGAAAATAAACGTTGTAGCCTCGCATGCGCTTGTAGCGGGCTACCATGTCGAAGTAGGTCCAGTTCAGGACGTTCCCCATGTGGAATTCGCCCGATGGATAAGGAGGTGGAGTGTCGATGCTGAAAATTGGGCGTTTCTCGTCTTTCCAGTCGAAGCGGTATATGCCCATCTCTTCCCACTTTCTCTGCCACTTCTTCTCAATGGCAACGATGTCAAATTCTTTAGGTAAAGGCTTCATTCTGCAACATCCTAACATGCGCTAACTTTAGGAAAAATAAATATACAGCTAAATAACATTATCCCCCACAAGGTTTGGGGGAGCTGGGATTGTGACCCGGCTGAGAGGACGGCTGAGAGCCGTCGACCCTTAGAACCTGAACCAGATAATACTGGCGGAGGAAAAAACCACGAGTGAAAAGAGATTAGAGATTAAAGTATTTGCTGAGGCAATAGTTTTCATAGCTTTGTCAGCCGCATTGAACAGTATAAAATTATACCAGTTGCCCTATGGTGGTTCAGTAACCCTAGCTGGAATGGTGCCTATTCTCTGGCTTTCTCTACGACGAGGCCCAATAATTGGAACCTACGCAGGCGTAGTATTAGGACTCGTAGTAATGACTATTGAACCTTACCTGTATCAACCAGCACAGGTATTGTTGGACTATCCGCTGGCTTTTGGTGCCCTTGGACTTGCTGGTTTCTTCAGAAAGCGTCCTGTACTAGGCGTAGGCGTTGGCATGCTGGGACGATTTATCTCTCACTTCCTTTCAGGTGTCTTCTTTTTCTACATGTACGCAAAAGATTGGGGGATGGATCCAGTGACCTATTCCATAGCCTACAACGGAAGCTATCTCCTTCCAGAATTCATCGTCAGCGCAGTCATAATCTACGCACTTTTCAAAAAGAACTTGCTGAACCTCAATCTTTGAGAACCCAGAGAGGAAACAGGTTGAAGCTAAAAACAGGGATTTCCGAAAAACATGTGACGAGATTTGCCGCCGGAGACTTCAGTGAACAAATGTTTTCGCTGTACGAATTGAAGTACATGCAACCAGTGAAAGATTGGACGATTAACTGGTGTCACTTCGACAACATCGACGTAATGACCGCGGCTACACAAAGGGATGTCGCAACTCAACGAGCCGCGGATTTAGACCTCAACAAAGCCTACAACATCTTTCACTTCAGATTCAACGAGGAAAGATGCCAACGAGAACTGCGAATAGTGAAAATGGAAGGATGCGCTCACCTGCTTGATTGGATTCCCTTCAAAATAACCAACAAAGGAATCGAGTTGCTAAGAAAATAGCCAAGGTTTGCAGAGAATGGGAAAACTATCGACAGAAGATCTAAAGAAGCTGCTCAGTTGCATAAAAAAGGATTCTAGAGTTGTCGTTCCGCCCTTGCCAGGGTTTGATTCCGGCGTCCATCTTATAGACGACAAGTGCTTGGTTGTCTCGACAGACCCGTGCATCGGTGTTCCAGAAAAGTGGTTCGGATGGCTACTGATACATTATGCTTCGTCTGACGTGGCGCTTTTCGGCGCACAACCACAATTCTGCACGATAAACCTTCTGGGTCCACCCTTAACGAAGCCCGAAGCGTTCTACACAATTATGGGTCAAGCCTGCGAATCAGCCGGTGAACTGAAGATGGCCATTGTAACCGGACACACAGGAACCTACGAAGGCTTGTCAACGCTTGTTGGAGTCTGCACCGCGTACGGCATGGTTGACAAGAGCAAACTGATTACTCCCAGAGGCGCAAAGCCCGAAGACCACATTTTGTGCACGAAATCTGTCGGTTTAGAGACTGTTGTAAACTTCGCGTTAACGCACACGGCCTTGGCTGAGAGAGCGTTTGGAGTAGCGCGAACGAGAGAGCTTGCGGAACTTGTTCCCATGCAGAGCTGCGTGAAAGAAGCGCTGCTGCTCGCCAAAATCGGCGGCGTTAACGCTATGCATGACACCACCGAAGGGGGGTTAACTGCAGCCCTAAACGAGATGGCTGAGGCATCCAAGGCAGGCTTCAGAATAGAGCAGGGAAGCATCCCAGTCAAAAAAGAAACGCAAACGTTGCGCGAATGGTTTAAGCTCTCAGATGAACAGGCCTTGTCGATGTCTTCCACGGGCACGATACTGGCGGCTATCAGCCCCGAAGCAAAAGACAAGGTGGAAGAGGAACTGCGCAAAAACGGGGTTGACGCATGTTTTTTGGGTGTTTTCACGAAGAATAAGCGTCGTATTCTCGTTAAAAATGGAAAAGAAACGCAATTTCCAAGAAAGGCTGACGACCCTTACGAGAGAATTCTCTCTGGAAAATTGTAGACATTCATTCGTCTTCCACGCACAAACCCTATTAGGGTCTGGTCCGCATCCTTGGCAACCGCAATGCCTGAGTCTAAAGCGGCAGCTAAAGAAGCCACTATTGGCAGACAAACCTTTGCTGTCTTGAGGACTATGTCGCCCGTCAACCGTCCGCTTAAAGCAAGAAAACTCTTGTGAAAATCGATTTTGCATAAGGCTCCGGCACCTATGGCTTTGTCGACGGCGTTGTGACGACCTACATCCTCAGCGAAAGCCACAAGATTTCCATCACTTCTGTAAATTGCTGCAACGTGCACTCCACCAGTTTTTCGGAAAGTCTCCGCAACAAAGTTCAGGTTCCTAACGCATTCCATGATTACCCCGGCTTTAACCTTCAAGTCTGACTTGATTTTCGGAAGTTTTCTGGAAGGTTGATACGGACCGCCGCACGCGGAGAGGATTATACGCGAGAAATGTTGGGAAAGTTTAAGTCTTTTCTTGAGGTCTATGTCTGGCTTTAGTTTGACGTGACAGACGTTTTCTTCTTTGAACGTCAATCCCTCGATTTCTTCGATGGATCTTATAAGACCCTCTGTTAGCAAGTGACCAACAACCAACTCCTTCAGACTTGTCGGTGAGCAGTAAATGGTTGCATACTGGGTTTTGTTAAGAAAGATGTGAAGCGGCTTTTCCTCAGCAACGCAATCACGCACTTTTTGAACTTTCTTCGCTGCGACGTCGATTTTAACAATTTCTACCTCTCGCATTTTGCACATCCTCTATTTTTTCAGTTCCGAAAGGACAAAGTCAACAATCTCGTCGGCAATGTTCACTTGCGTCACCGTTTGCAGTCCTCTCCATCCTGGTTGACTGTTAACTTCAACGACGACCAGACCCTTGGGGCTTTCCAGAATGTCCACGCCCGCGATTTTGCATTCTATGAATTTTGCTGATTTAACGGCTAACTCTTCAAGCGAATCATCAAGCCGCATGGGCTCAGGACGCGCACCTTGGCTGTAGTTGGTTTTCCAACTGTCGGCAACACGCCTCATGGCCGCCACAACGCGGTCACCTATGACGAAGGCGCGAATGTCAGAAAAGCCGTGAGGAACAAACTCTTGAAGGTAAATCACGCCGTGATAAAACGTTAAGGAACGAAATATCGTAGCCGCCACTTCAGGGTCTCGGACACGCGTTGCGCCTATGCCCCTTGAGCCGAAAAGAGGCTTGACGATAACGTCGCCGCCAAACTCGCTAAAGGCCTTCAGTGCTTCGTCGACGTTCTCTGTTACAGCCGTGCGTGGTACCAGTATGCCGTTGTCTTCTAGAATCGCCAGAATGTCGTACTTATCGACGCAGTGCTCAATCGCTTCCGGAGGGTTTATGACGTACAAGCCTAATCGTTGAAGCCTGTAGAGTATGTCCATCCTGAAGACTAATTCTTCTAGCGAACCTCGCCCAATCGGGCGGATTATCAGCGCGTCTAAATCCTCCAAGACATTAACATCACCAATTCTTAGGTGAGGTTTGTATCCGACATGGGCAATCAGTCGGGGAAAGCTGAAGCAAACGTGAGGAATGTTGTGCCTGCCCAGGGCTTCGCGCAGCTGCGTTGAACTCCACGAGTTTCTGTTTCGCGTCACAACTCCAATCTTCAAAAACGAACCTTCTCTCGATTAAACCTCTGAAAAATGCTACGGGATTACATTCTTAAAGTTTCCGTGTAGAAACAAAAGCGGAATCGCGTGGCTGCAACATTCACTTAAATCTGCATCCTTGCATAGTTCAGGTGGGCACCCTTATGAGCAATGAGAAACTACTCGGTCAGCTAGTCAAAGCGGTCTTAAAAAGCCCGAAATACAGAAATGTCTGCGAGGACCTAATCAGAAACATTGGCGAGCGAGAACTCTCAAAACAGCGAAAACTGAAAACAGCCGTCAAGGCTACGAAGAACAAGCTGCACCAGATAGGCGGAGCCTACTTTCTGAAGAAGCCAGAATATGGCGCTTGGTTGGAAAAGCTGAGAGAAGCCGAAAAATCTGGAAACGAAAAATTGTTTCGCACAGTTTGCGCTGAGATAATGAGCCATCATTACTCAACCAGAGAGCGCCTGAACATTCTGGACGAATTCTACTTAGGAATATTTTCGTTTCTTCCGCTCGTGAATTCGATAGTGGATGTTGCCTGCGGACTCCATCCGTTGGCGATTTCGTGGATGCCCATATCTCGCAGGGTGAAATACTACGCATATGACGTTTACAAAGACATGATAGACTTCCTAAATGAATTCATGGCTATTAGGAACGTCCAAGGATGTGCAGAAGCCAGGGACATCGTTCAGCACCCACCGGAAGCCAAAGCAGACCTGGCTTTTGTGCTCAACACGATACCATGCCTCGAACAAATCGAAAAATCAGCCGGTATGAAGGTGTTGGAATCGATAAACTCGAAGTTTCTCGCCGTATCCTTTCCAGTTAAAACTCTTGGAGGAAGAGAGAAAGACATGCGGAAACACTACGAGGCTACATTCAACAAGTTAATGCTCCAGAAAGACTGGAAAATTCAAAGACTAGAATTCAGTTCAGAACTTGTTTTTCTTGTCACGAAATAGTCGTTGAAGTGAATATCTAAAACATGTGAATATAAGGGACTAGCTGTTCCGCGTTTTCGAATTTTTGAGAGAGGTCAACATCCAAGTAGGCGCCATGAGTGTTGAAGTAGGGCGCTCCCTTCCGCGAAAAAAGGGTTAAGACCTTGCCGCTGTGGTCGATTCTGAAGCCATCTTCACAGGGCTCGTGTCCTCTTATCAAAATTTTGACATCGAACCTTCTCAACACTTCGACTGTTATTCTCTCGCCGAAGAGTTTGCCCGCACCCCTGGGAGAAGCGCACAATTCCTTAACCTGCTCGCTCGGGTCACTCCATAACATGTCTTCGAGGAATCTTTGTTGCGGGTGTGTAGCGTGCGCGTACGCCAAATCCTCGATAGTTTCCGCTTGGGGCGGCAAGCCGCCGTGAATCATCAAGTAGCGTTCCTTAACCAACACAGCGTTGTAGAGACAAGAGAAAAGCTCCCGGATTTTCGCGTAGGCGCTTGTCCATTTTTCGCCGAACTTCGTTTGAAACTCCATGGGCAAGTCATGTGGCGACGCCATAAGGTCTTCTGGTCCCTCGTGGTTTCCGCGCATCAAGACCACCTGCTCTGGAAAAAGTAGCTTCAACTTCAGAACAGTGTAGTAGACTTCTGTTGAATATTCGCCTCTGTCGCCGTAGTCTCCTAGAAAGATTAGGACTGCATCACGATTCTGGCTCATTTTTTGCGTGAAGTTGCTTCCTTTGAGTACATCTATTAGGCTTTCTAGGTCTCCGTGTAAATCGCCAACGACGAGCGCCTCACCTTGAGGTTTGAGTTCGATTAGTCTTCCAAGAATGTTGAAATTTCCAATTCTCCCGTTTTCCTTGCAGATTAAACGCGTGGCTTCTTCAACTAATGGGGTAAAAGCTTCACACTTGGCTTCTAGGGCTTCTTTAACAATCTGCATAAAGTCTGCCTGCAAGACCCAAGCCTTCAGACTATTCGACGCGGACTCTTTTGCCCATGAAACTGAAAATGTTCTTTTCTATTTGGTTTTTATGAGTGCGAATCTTTTCCAAGGTTTCGTTGTGTGCGTGCACTATTGTGCTTTCTTCAGATTCAACGCTCTTACTTCTTCTCTCCAAATTTTCAAGACGATCATCCAGCTTAGATATGCCGCTTTTGGTTTCCGCTACTTCTGACGATGTTGAAAGCTGACTTTTCCGCGCCGTTGCATCAACGCATTTTTTATAAAGCCCGCCTAAAGAATTCTTGTTAACGATGTTGTCTAACGCTTGCTTTGCTTTTCGCGTTTTATCCGGTTTCAGTTTCAGCTTTCCCTCTGACATTATGCGGTCTAGTTTCTGGAGAATCTGCCGTAAAATGGGGTACTCAGATTCCTCTGATGCGAGGGCTTCGAAAGGATTTTCCAGGTAATGATTGAGTTTCTTGACCTCTTCTTGAGTTAAGCCGCTTCCTCCGCCGTGAAGACTCAGAGACTGAAGTTTGACGAAGGGTTTCTGCAGATGCCGCAAGTCATGTTTTACTTCCATGCTTAGCTCTTGTATTTCCGTGTCTATCTGCCTTAGTTGACCTACGCCTCCTTTGGTTTTTAAGTCAGCCATTTTTTGTCGCGTTTCGGCAATTTCCTGCTCAACTGAAGCTTTTTCACTTTCAACCTTCTTCCTGCGTTCGCTCAGGTTTGAGAGTTGATTTTCCAAGGCGTTTAGTTTGTCGATGAGCTGGAAGGTTTCTTCCAATGTTTTGGTTTTGACATATTCCTTTGTCAGAAAATCGTTGAGTCCCCTAAGCTGTTCTTTCGCTTTTTCGAAGACCAGCTGGAACCTTCGCCTGTCAAGAATGAAGAACGGAGAAATTCTGGGAAAATAGTTTCTGATGTCTACGTCCGTCACTGTGAATGTCTTTTGAGTTTCTTGTATGAACTCGTGTAAGCTATCGTAGGTGACTTCTTCTGGAGCCTTGGCCTGCCGCATCCTATCTGTAAATAAACGTGCGAGCTTGTTTAGGGCTCTGGCTCTTCCGTAGGTCTTCATGTTTCTCTTTTCAATCTCTTTGCCGCTGTTGTCTAGAAGCATCCTTGAGACATCGACAAGCATCTCCATGTTCTTGCGCATATCGTCGAGCAGTTTTTGAGCCTTTGCATGGACTGGGATAAAAATTGAGCCTGTTTCCTTCTCAAGCCATTCTTTAATGTCTTTTGAAGAAAATTTTGCAGCCTCTGCCAATGAATTTCCCAATAAAGGTATGTGTTAGTCATATATATTTTTCAAGTTTTCGAATGTCTGACTATACCATTTTTGAGTAGCTACTCTTAAATAATAATCCAGGGCTAACGAAACATGTTCTTTGGGACGAGAAACCAATGGATACGAAACAAATCGCGTTTATTACTATCATGAGTGCCTTAGGACTGCTCCTATCCTCAATATCGCTTAACATCGCACCCATCTTGAACTCGGTCGGTCAAGGTGGAGCTGCCCTCGACCTTTCGCACATCGCCACATTCATAGCGGCCATCTTTGGCGGACCGTTTGTAGGAGCCATGGTGGGATTATTGGGTGGCATTTACGCGGGTTATTATTTCGGTTATGTAATGGGTTCGCTCGGACTGCTTTCGCTTATCGGACTCCCGCTTGGAAAGGCGTTAACCGGTTTGATAGCCGGTCTTCTTTACAAAAAATTGCGTATAAATGAGAGTTCTCGACCTTCCGCGCTGACTGTGCCCATAATACTCGTATCCTATATTCCAGAATGCATCTACACAATCGCCTATTTTCTATACCTAGTGCCATACTTCTACAGTTTTGCAATGGACTTCATGATACCTATAGTTATTTCAAAAGGATGGGTAGAGATAACCGTGATGAGCTTTCTGATGGGCGCCCTCGCAGGAAATAACGGTTTCAGAGAATTCATCGTTAGATTCTTCAGCACAACGAAAATGAAAAAACCAGTTTGACTTGATCTAACCAATCGTTTTGAAACCAAAAGATTCTCTTAGTGCTTTAACGTTGATCTCCCCGCACTCAAATGTGCTGCCAGTTTTCACGTTGTTAATGGTTACGACTGCGGGTGCGAAGAGGTTTGGGTCGATTTTGTAGAAGTCGTAGTTTGCCTCTTTGAAGATTTCCATGAAGGGCTTCCCATAATCCTTAGAGGCTTTGGACGGGGCTTTATCCACAATCTGTCTCAGCTCTTCGTCATCCTCACATTCAACTGTATAGTAGGTTATTCCACCGTAGAGAATCGCGTCGTTCGTTCTCGCCATCGCCTTTGCGAATTTGGGGTGAATAGGCGAGATGGGAGCACACCCCCAGGCGTACAGGATAGCGTTTGGGTCTAGTCCGACTTTGCTGAGCTTGTGGATTCCAGTCTCAACTATTCTTCCCGAAACCTGTGTGGAGCCAGCTACGCTTGCGGTAGGTGTGAGAACTATCGTCAAATTTTCAGCCGAGACGCAGCAATCCTTCGTAAGGCGGTCCATCAGCTTTACAGGTGGACGTTTGTCGGTTTCCAGCACCACTATCGCCTTGTCAAAATCATCCCTGTACCCAATTTTCTCGTAGATTTCCTTAGGCTTCAGAGCCAAAGCCCTCGCCGGTCCAGAGCCTATCGCGAAGTAGTCGCCTTCTTTTATCTGCCAGCCAGCAAACTGCGAACCCAAAGTCGCGATTACCGGGTGGTCTGTGTAGACGAATATTGACAGGAGCCACAGTTCGCCATACTGTCTAAAGGTTATCTCTGCTCTTCCGCACCCTCCCATGCAGATTTCGGTCACTATTCTTCCCGCCTGAAATCCTCCTCTAGCCTCTATTCCAGCATCAACCAAAGTCGTTCCAGAACTCGCCTTTTCAACTTTCACTCCGTAAAAATCCGAGTTATCACACACTTTCTCAAGAAGTTTCCAAGCCAGACGGTTAACGCTCAAACTTTTTTTCAAGTGAAACTTTCTCCTAAGCTTGTTCCAAATTCTAGAGGAGCTTCTCGTAGTAACTCAGGTGTGGATTTTTCTCTTTTGAGACATAAAGCTTGCCGTTTCCGTCTTCCGTGAGGTCTCCGAGAAACAGGTAGAAGGGTCCTTTAGCCGTTTCTTCCTCCTCGATCTTAACCTTCTCTTTAACGCTGTCTATCGTGAAGGTCGGCAGAACAGACTCCAAGAATCCTCCAACGACTATCTTGCCGTTTTTCATGCATGCTCCGGCTCTTCCTTCAGAATCTTTCTGAATGTAGATTGTTCCGTCACGTATTCGGAAGCCCGCAAACTGACCAGCGTTGCCATAAATCTTGATTATGCCCTTTCTCATGTGGGCTCCCGCTTCGTTTCCAACGCTGCCGTGAACGACTATTTTTCCGCCGTGCATGCCTTCGCTGCTCCCGCGGTATGGAGCCCCCAGATAGTCGCCGGCGTTCCCGTGGATTTCTATTGTTCCGCCCTTCATCATTGAGCCTATCCATCCTCCGGCGTTTCCGTGAACTGTGATTTTGCCGCCCTTCATCTCTTCGCCCAGGTGCATGCCGACATCTCCATTAATCGTTATTTCACCGCTTTTCATACAGGCACCTATTTTTCGAACCTTGCTCAGGTCGCCATGAACGGTTATTGACGCTCCCTCTGGCTGATTCTCGGCTTTGTTTTCTTCAACCTTGAAAAGTTCGTCAAGCTTTCTCTGTTTATTTCCTTCCCAAACTCTCAACAGCGCTATTTCTTCCAGCTTCTTGTCTTGGAAAACGTCTGGGTTTATGCACTCGGCAATCACTGGCTGGGTGAACTCTTTTTTAGGGTACAGGATTATCATTAGACATCAGCCTTCACGGATATCGGGCGCTGGATTTCAAGATAATGCTCTGTCACTGGATAGTTCTCGTACTCGACGGTCCAGTATTCCTTGAATCTGCGCTTCATCTCCTCAGATACTTCAACGGGTTCCGAAGTCTGCACATCGAGCCACAGCGTGGCACCCTCGACACTCTTCACAACTTCACCGTCTCTGACGGCTATCTTCCCATCTTTAATCGTGTAGGCGGCGCGTTTGAACGCCTTCCTCAAAGTCTTGTATTTTTTCGAGGGGTCCGCAGCTTCGGGATTGAAGTTGTATATGGCTATGTCCGCGTCCGCACCCACGCCCAAATGTCCCTTACTTTTAAGTCCCAAGGCTTTTGCTTGTCCAGCCCTCGTAATTATAGCAATTTCGTAAAAGCCTAGCTCACGGTCTATTGAAGAAAGAAGGCTCCTGCTCTTCACTCGCGGATTTATCTTTTTTAGGGTTCTTTCTCTTGCTTTTTTGCTCATGAGCCACGCAACAATCTTAGGGTAAGCGATGAACGGTCCGCCGTTCGGATGGTCCGTTGTCATGAAAATCTTCCACGGGTCCTTAATGAGCAAGGCTAGTTCTAAACCTATGGACCATTGAGTTGCGTGGACGTAGCTCTTGCGCCTGTAACGGAAGGGCACGATTCCGCCGCTCGTCTCTGTCTCCACATCGTGGTTAACCCACTTGTTTCCGCTCAACTCGTAAAGATTAAACTGGAAGGGACCATCAGCCGTCATCGTCGTCGTGTCCGTGAATATCACTTGACCCATGTCTAGAGTCGCATGAGAATGAGCGTTAACGTAGTTTGCGATTTCTTCTGCTCCGGACTCAAAGGTTCTCCAGTCGTCACCCTTGAAGGCGCAGAACTGACAGTGTGTTACGTGAATAACGGGCTTGTTTCCATCTGCCAGGTCTTCGACACTTTTCATCGTCTCGATGGCTGTGACATAGTTCCCGGGCTTTCCAAGGTTGTTCGTGTGAACATGAATCGTGTGAGGCAAGTTTAGAAGCTTATTCACTTTACAGAGCCCGCGGATAATCTCGCGGGGAGTTATGCAGAAGTACGGAACTTGGTCGTCTATGCCTTTGACGTTGTGACCGAAACCCCAAGCCTCCAAACCGCCAGGGTTAACGAGCTTTATGGCGTAGCCTTTCGTCGCGGCCATCATCCAAGCCACGTGTTTCGCGCACTCCTCAATGTCTCCTTCCCGCAGATACTCGAGCACAAACCACCAGTCGCCGAGAAGCGGATAACTCGCCTTATCAATCATCGGAATGTCGTTGAACTCCTCGTGCGTGTGCTTGGCCTCCAGAGGAGCCATCGCAGGGTCCATCACTGTGGTGTAGCCCATCCTCGCATAGCGGTAACCGGTTGTGAAAGTGGACGGAATCGAGCGGCCAACTCCAGACCTTGTCACGGATGTTTTCGGTTCAAAATCTTTGAAGTGGTCCTCCGGTCTTAGGAGTCTTCCGCTGTTAACCTTTGAACCAGCGATGTGAGAGTGAATGTCCACACCGCCGGGCATGACAATCATTCCAGAAGCGTCAATTTTCCTCGCTTTGCGCTCGTTGACTTTTTCAACTATCTTGCCGTCTTTGACCGCGATGTCCTTTTTTTCGCCATTGACACCGTTGAGGGGGTCGTAGACGGTGCCGTTTCTTATCAGAAGCTCCATTTATGCTGCCTCCGCCTTCACTTGTCCCTTCTTGATTTTTCTGACTTCGGAGAGAATCCTTCGCAGAATCTCCTCGTCAGGAAGCACTCCGCGCGGTGGTTCAACAACCTTTTTGAGCGGAAGCGGCACGTGGTCCATGCGGTAGGCTGTTCCATCGGCTTCGATTCCAACGAACGCTGACGGAAACACAACGTCAGCCATCTGAGCCGTGACGTTCATGTGGGGGTCTATAACTATGAGCGGGTTCTCAACAAGATGCTCCGCAGCCTTTCTCGGAAAGTTCGCAACAGGGTCGGAAGCTACAATCAAAGCCGCGTCTGACTCTTTCCGAAGGAAGATGTCAACAGCCGACGTTTCTCCAGGATTGTACCGCGGATAGCCAAGCGAAAAATCAACAGCGTAAGGATAGCCGGTCTGCCACGTGGAAACGGTGTTCGCGCCTGCAACGTTGAAGTGCCCTCTCATCGGCATTATGATAAACTTGGTTCGCATGTTCAAATCGCGAATCAGAGAAAGCGCCGCGTCAATGTTTCTTAGTTTGCCTCTGCTCATAGTCAGCCCAACTCCGAAGAAAAGCGCTCCAAAGCTGCACCCGACCATAGCGTCGGCTACCTCTTCAAGATATTCCACTGGAACTCCAGCAACCTTGTCTACGTCAATCTCTTGGTCACGAATCAAACTTCTGAAGGCTTGGAGAAGCTCGTAATCCTTGTTCGGCTCAACCTGAATGAAATAGTCAGCCATCTCGGCGGATTTCGTCCTTCTGACATCGATGACTATGAGTTTTCTTCCCGCCTTAGAAATTGTTGGACAAACCTTCCTCTCCGGAGCAGGCGAAACTGAAGACTCCTTCAGGAACAGCCTTCGTAAGGCGCTTTCAATTTTTTTCTTACCTATCAAGGCTTTAACTTTAGACAGGTAGCCTCTCCACTCGCTCTTCTCAAACCTTCCCTCAGAAAAAGTCGTGTACCTCTCGATATGTCTTGGGTGGGCGCTCCAAGGGTCACTTCCCCAGTAAATAACGAGGTCCGCCCGATGCCGAATCTGTCCCAAAGTGCATGATGGAATGCCCACCTCTTGAACGCTCAAGAGCGAAGGCCCATGGCATACCACAGAAGTGTTATCAATTATCCCTCCAACTTCCTCAGCCAGTTCAAGACCTACGCGTGTGGCTTCGCAACTCGTTGAGCTCCACCCGTATAACACCGGGTAATCGGCTTCCGCGAGGATTTCGGCAGCCCTTCCAACAGCCTCTCTCATAGAAACTTTAACAAACCCACCGTTTTTTCTGATAAGCGGCTTCGTAATCCTGTGCTCGCCGCAATAGCCCAAAAATTTCGACTCACTCATGGCGCAACCGTTTTTTACCTTAACTATTTTTCCATCGTCAACCGTTAGTTCTATGTCGTCGCACACGCATCCGCAGACAGGACACGTCACAGCCCTGACAACTGGCATGCTAACCCTTCCCAAACTGTTCTCTCAGAAGTTCTTCCAAACCCAGCAGAGGCTTCTCGGGGGCAGGCTCGACCTCGGCGGGTATCCCCTTAAATGAGGGCATTCCAATGCCGTGAGTTTCGGGGTTGACCACAGCATTCGCCCATGGACCATAGGGAATGTAGATTATCCCAAGGTGCGGAGCTCTCAAAGATTTCAGAGCTTTCACTACCACAGATCCAAAGTTCGTAGAAACAGAGACGTTGACTCCTTCCTTGATTCCTAGCCTTCTCAAGTCCTCTGGGTCCAAGTAGCAGACTGAAACGCTTTCCACGTACTCTTTCGAGGCTTTTCCTCGCTCTTTCCCAACACCTTGTTCTATCGTTCGCCCAGTGAGTAATGTTACACGAAGTTTTGGATTCTGCCCCATCAATTAACCACGACTTTTCACAAACTTCTTCTTCGATAAACCCAGATGCGTTTTGAAAAGAAGATAGATTGGTTTTGACCTAATTAACTTTTATCTTGAGAGCAAGGAAGTGGAAACGTTTTTAAACTTAGGAGATTATCGTGAAGCGTTTTGGAATGAACAGGGTTGTATAGCTAATGAGCGAAAAAGTGATTGTTGAAGTTGGCGACCTAACGAAGCATTATGGCAAAATTACGGCTCTCGACGGCGTTTCCTTCAGCGTCAACGAAGGGGAAATCTTTGGACTCTTAGGTCCCAACGGCGCGGGAAAAACAACACTCATGGAAATAATGTGCGGTTTAAGAAGATTCGACAAGGGGAATGTCAGTGTTCACGGGTTCGATTTGAGAAAGGCGCCTTATAAAGTTCGGAGCTCGATTGGGTTTTGTCCGCAAGAAACGTTGCTCTATGACTTGTTGAGCGTGTATGAGAATTTCGCTTTTTCAGCCTCGCTTTACTCGCTTAAATCGAGCAAGTTTAAGGAGAGAGTGGAGTTTTCTTCAAAGTTCTTAGGCGTTGGAGAATTCTTGCGGAGAAGGGTGAAGGAGCTTTCGGGCGGAATGAAGAGACGCGCCAACCTAGCAGCATCCATCATCCATGACCCGCCTATCGTGATTTTAGACGAGCCCACGGTCGGTTTCGACCCGAACATCAAGAGGGAGTTCTGGGAGCTAATAAGAGAGTTGAAGGGTTACGGAAAAACCATGCTCATCTCCACGCATGACATGTACGAGGCTGATGAGCTTTGCGACAGAGTCGCGATAATGGATAAAGGGAAAGTTGTTGCGCTCGATAAGCCTCACGTCTTGAAGGAGACAATCGGCGGCGAACCCTCAATCCACGTGACAGTGAAGAACGTCGGAAAGGAAAAGGCGTTGAAAGCTCTTGAAAAATACCACTGTGTCTTAAGGGATAATGAGATTAAGATTTTCACTCAGAACCCTTGGGAAATCATGCACGAGGTGTCAAGCAAACTGATTGCGCAGAAAATCTTAACCGAGAAGATTGAGGTTGTTGAGCCGACTTTGGAAGACGTTTTCATAAAGCTGACTGGACGCAAGCTGACGGAGGAGTCGCAATGAATTCCATAATAGGGATAGCGGTAAAAGATATCAAACAGTTCTTCAGAGAGAGGGGCACGATATTCTGGACGATAGCCTTTCCGGTGCTGATTCTCTTGTTGTTCACGGCTATTTTTGGGAGGACAATACCGTTCAACGCAAACGTGGGAATAGTGAACGAGGACATCCAAACGCCAGTAACGGAAGGGATAATATCAGGGCTAAACAACACGGGATTCCTGAACGTGAAGAACTTTGCGGACAGAACAGAAGCCCTGAGAGAGCTTAATGCAACCAACATACGTGCAGTGATAATAATTCCTCAAAACTTCACACAAAACCTCACGACTATCGGCCACGCAAACATTACACTAGTACTGGATAACACGAACCTTGATGTAGCCCGACTTATCAGAGACGGAGTCAAAACTTACCTTGCGTATTACTATAAAACCTATGTCAACCCAAGCTACACTGAACCAATAGGAATAAATGAAGAACCAGTGTTTGGTCAGGAAATAGGCTACAGTGAAAGCATTGTGCCAGGCATGCTTACTTACCCACTTTTGTTCTCGAGCATGGTGGCGTCCACAGGCGCCATAGTTTATGAACGGGAGAAAGGAACACTCAAGAAAATCAGAGCCTCGCCAATACGCCCCATAAACATGCTCATCGGCAAAACTTTGGCTGCCCTCTTCCAAACGGCAATATCAATCCTTATTATGGCTGTTCTGGCTGCAGTTCTTCTCGGTCCAAAACTCAACTGGAACATCCCACTACTTATTCCAATATTCTTCTTAGGCTCAATGAACGGCATAGCTTTAGGTTTGATAATATCTTGCATCGGCAGGTCGCCCCAAGAGGCGTCAAACGCGGCAACAACAATAGCGATAGTGCTTCAATTCTTTGTAGGAATGTATTTTCCGCTAGAGTATCTTCCAACGTATCTTCAGCAGTTTAGCCAATTCATACCGATGACCTATGCTGCTCAATCGCTAAGAAATGTGATGATTCGAAACGCCACGTTAGCCGATTTGGCTTGGCCATTAGCAACTCTTACTCTCTCGGCAATCGCCCTGTACGCCGTTGGCATTCTTCTCTACAAGAGATGGGTCGAAAAAGAATAGTTACGGTCTATATCCGCTCAAAACACACAGAGCCAGAGCAGCGGTGATTATGTCCGCTGTTGTTCCGGGATTCAGATGGTTGCCTGACCTTCTGAGGTTTAAATCAAATTTGTGAAGGCTTTCCTTGCCGTTTGAGGTCGCAAGTCCTCCTAGTTCTAAGATCTCCTTCGCCATTGAGGAGACTTCTCGGGCTTTTTCGAGTCCAACTTTTCTGGCTATGAAAGTGTCTGGGTATTCTGCTAGAATTTTGAGGAAAGTGTGAATTATGGCTGTGTTCAAGTTTTCAGTTTCCTTGATTTGCTTAATTAATAAGGGATAAGCAACGTCGAAAGTTATCGGGTAGTTGTTAACCCACTCAGAGCAGACATTATCGTAGCTTAAGGCGATTTTGAACACCTGGTAGAGCGAAACGCTCTCCTTGACTATCCTCTCAACCGAATCTGGATTGTTGACGTCGAGGTCCGGAGCCTTGCCAAGACCGCTTGGGTTGGCAATCTTTATCGCTTCGTAAACGTTTACGGCGTCTCCGGGCGTGGTTGACTCCACGACAAGCTTCAAATTTTCTCTTATTTTTAGGATTTCAAATGAGCCATTTTCTTTTGTCGAAGCCATTCCCGCGGCAACCGCCATGGGAGAGAGCAGGATTATCGTTCCCAGCAGGGTGTTGCCGCCATGCTGCCAGGCGTTGACCTCGGCCACGCAATCCCTTATAATCCGCCCTACCTCTACGTCACCGAGATGAATTTCTCCACGAGAAACTGCAATTCCTTTCTTTGCAGCCAATTCAAAAGAAGACGCAGCAGCGACGGCGGAGGCAAGAAAGTGCTCGTGTCGTGTGCCTTCGAAACCGACAACCAGATTCACGTTGCCAGGCTTGTCGGCGCTGACCTCGAGAAGGATGCCTAGCTCTAGACACTTTGAGATGTGCTTCGCCTTTGCGCTTGGATTCGTCTGCAAGAGCTTCACTGCAAAATAATGTTGTCGTGGAAAGTTTTATTAATGTTGTGTAAAAAACTACACAGCAATGAAGAACATAACATTGAGTAGTTGACCAACAATGACTCAAAAATATGTTACTAACTCGCTATTTCTGGCTCTAGCAGGCGTGTGGACCGCTTTGATGTTGGCACTTGCTTTAGTACCAACTTACCCTGTTTTGGGAACCTCTGCCGTGATAACACTGTCGGGAATCATATTCTCATCTTTAACTGCTCCCTTATTGGGCCCGTTATGGGGTACACTATCGGGTTTCATTTTCGGATGGCTTGTTCCGTACGTAAATCCGGCAACAAATGTGGGATTACTTACCTTTCTGGGACCAACGATGTCCGCTCTGATGGGTGGACTCGTGTTGTTTAACAGATGGAAAGAGGCAGCTTTGATTTTTGCAGCACAAATGGTGATATGGTTTGCCCACCCATTCGCGTGGTATCAAGCAATGCCCATCATAACATGGCAATATGTACCCGTTGTCGTGTTCATTCTCGTACCTCCGATACGAAAGTGGGTTGTAAACACCATAACAAGCAGAAACCCAAAGTACTTAGCAATAGCCTTATGGTGCCTTGCATGGACCGCGCGAATAGGAGGAGAAGTCGCCGTCACCAACAACAATGCCGTGTGGGTTATGGGTTGGGGCGTCCCAGACATGTACGCATATTGGGCTCCAATGACAGTGTATTATGCCATCGCTGACTCTCTAAACAGTCTAGCTGGAGCTCTCATCGGCACAGCAGTACTCCTAGCCCTAAAGCGAACCAACATCAAAACCCTTGCGATAGATTCTTTAAAGTCTAAACCAGAAGAAGACAATCGATGAAGACTAGAGAAGGAGACCTTCTCAAGGATTTAAATGGGACAATATTCGACGTTAAGGGCTTAGTTCATCCTCCAAGCATGGTCATTGCTTTTCCTCGGTTTGTTCCAGACTCTAGTGGCGACCGTGCGCGTGGAAAGAGGACTTATAGGAAAGTTTACAGCATACCCGCCCGCTTCGCGTTTCTTGAACAGAATTCTCCCCAGTACATTGTTCACGACCCTGTTTTTGATGAGACACTCTGCGAAGTGCCGCTGGAAAATGTAAAGTGCCACTATAAGCCAGCTAACCGCTTGAAAGAGCTTCGTTATAGCAAAAAACTGGACGCTCTGGAAAAAACTGCGCTGGAGTTTCTGGAACTCCTGAAGAATCACTCAAACGTGTCGTGGAGTAAAACGGGAATTTCAGGCTCGCTCCTCGTCAAACTGCACACGCCAAACTCCGACATCGACCCCATAATTTATGGAAGCGAAAACTGCCGCAAAGTCTACGAAGCCCTAAAATCCTTAACTCAAGATTCGGAAAGCCGCGTACAATCGTATTCCATGAAAGAACTGCAGAACCTTTTCGAGTTCCGAGTGAGAGACACACGCATGGCTTTCAAGGATTTCGTGCGAACAGAATCCCGGAAAGTTTTGCAGGGCAAGTTCAAAGACCGAGACTATTTTGTGCGTTTCATCAAAGATTGGAGTGAGATTCGAGAAGCCTATGGGACTGTAAAATACAGGAATGTTGGTCATGCAAGGATTAAAGCCGAGGTTGCGGGCGATTCTGAGGCTATCTTCACACCGTGCAGTTATAAGATTAAAAATGTCGAGTTTCTAGAAGGAGTCCACCTTCCAGTCGAGGAAATAGCGTCCTTTCGCGGCAGATTCTGCGAACAAGCCAGGGTAGGCGAAGCTGTTATCGCGCAGGGGAAGGTTGAACATGTCGCGGACAGTAGGCAAGACCGTGAATGCTTTCGAATCTTGCTCGGGAACAGACCTTCAGACTTCATGACGTTAGCATAGCTGCTAAGATGCGACTTTCAGAACCTGCTCATAATACCTCGGACAATACGTCAACGTTATCTGGTGAAAACTTTCTTCGGCGGTGATGACTTCTTCTAGGTTTCCTTCGACATAGACCTTCTCGCCCTTCTGTGCTTGCATCCGAAACTCTTCCATGTAAGAAACGACATGCCTAACACTGCCAGCATCTTTTGCTCCAGCCAAAACGTCCAAGGGTTCAACGCCGTAAACCGACGGAATGAAGGGCGCATCACCATCCTCTGTTACTCGTGCAAACATTTTAACCCAGTCTTTCTTCACAATTCTCTCTTTAGGGTCGTACTCGTTGCTGATTTCGCTCCAGTCCTTCACCGGTTCAAACTCCGTTTTGATGATTCTTCCATCCTTCTTGTCATTAAACAGCCCATAAATCAGTTTTCTCCGCTGGTGCCACACAAACTCTTTAGGACTATAATTCTGGAATCTCCAATTTTTCCCCTCAATCGCCTTGTCGCTTTTGAACTCATTGCTTAACCCGACTCCCCTTCTCGAATACAATTCGTTCAAAGCTTCGCGCAGTTTAGCCGCATTTTTCTCACCATAGATTATTAGGTCTATGTCAGAGAACTTCGGATGATAAAATCCGTGGAGCAGTGAGCCGAAAACGCCAAAATTCTTAACCGATAAGCACGTTTGTTCGGTCACTATTTCCAAGACGCTCAGCATGGCGTTGAGAAGCTCATCTTTTGGCTCTTTTCCAATCAGTTTTCTAAGCGCCTCTTCCGGTTTTCGCACTTCTACGATGTTACAACGCTCAACGCCCACGACCTTACTGCGTAGCGCATCGTGAAAAAATATGTGTTGTGGAAAACCACTTTTGATAAACTTCCAGCCTTCATCCTCATAAAACTTGTAAAAGACACGTTTCCCGTCGGTTCTGAAAGCCTTAGGATTGTCGGACTCGAAAATTTTCGATAATGCATACTCAGCATCGCAGATGTAAGCGTTGGGTGGATGGGCGTATCCAAAAACGCGAAAAATTAAGCCTTCTTTGGTTGTTATTGCATCGCGGTCTCTAAGCCTTAGAGTGGCCAAACGTACTCTTCCTCGCTCAAGCCTGTTCCAACAACAACCTGGTGAAAGATTTCGTCTGTATCGACACTTTCAACCTGCTCTAACGTTCCAGCAACCCCGATTTTGTTTCCTTGCCTGGCAACGTTTCGGTAGCATCCAATCATAGAGACTACAAGTCTTGGAATTTTTTCTTTCGGGAGAAAAGACGCTGAGTCGGCTGGCTGGTAATCTTCGACTTGATAGATTGCGGGGCGAAACATGGCTTCGCTGTCATCTTTCACTGTGCAGCTAAACTTCAGCAGGGTTAACGGCTTAAACCTGTACATACCATATTCTGAGTGAATTTCTTCTGGTTTACGAACCGCGTTATACATGAAAACCTTGTTCAAATAACGCCCTTTAAACCGTCTCGCAGTATCCAGACGATTGCTGAAGACATAGCTTAGCTTTCCAGCCTCGACAAGCCTTTCTACTGCACTTTCTAACTTGCGAAAGTTCTCAGCACCGTAAACGACAATGTCTATGTCCGACTTGGAAGTGTGCATGTTCAGGGCTACGGAGCCGTGAACCCCGAAGTCTTCGATAGCTACACCAGATTCGCTCGACACAAGATTGACAAAGTCCAGCATCATCCTCTGCAAACCGTCCTTGCGCTTCTGTTCGATTATGAGACTCAGACAGTCTCGCGGAACGTAAACCGTCTTGATCGAGCTTAAGGGCGCACTGATCACTTCCTTTCCTCTAAAAGGACAACAGTAAACGTAGTAAGGAAAGTTTTTGCGAAAAGTTTCGAGAAAAGTCTGATAGTTCTGCGCCGTGTAGAGTTTCTCGGCACGGAAAAGCTTCAACCGCCCATGGCTCCACGTTCTCCCCAGAAAATCTATCTGGAAAAGCGTCTTGAGCGTAGATGGAATGTACTTCAGAAACGCAAAGACTCGGTCCTGAGGGTGCTCGTACCCGAAAACGTTGAATATGAAGTCTTCTTCGGTTACGAAGGTGTCGCCGTCTGCAGGAACCCATCTTGTGAGACTCGTTACAGAGCACCGCGATATCAATGGAATCAAAATGTTAAAAACCTATTGCAAAAAGCCATAAAACTTAAAACAAAATCAGAACAGAGCAGTTAAAAGTGAGCGGTGTGAGCGAAAATTTACATCCGTATGTAGTGTTTCTTCCATCCGAACAAAAAAACAAGATACTGAGCGCAATTTTTGGGTCAAAGGCAGCGGTTGACATTCTGAGATTTTCACTGAGCCAGGGCATCTCAAACAAAATCTATCAAAAAGACCTTGTGAAAAAACTCGACTACTCAAACAAGACGGTCATTGAAACCTTAAAATCGCTAACTAAGCTCGGAATCTTGGCTGAAGACATGGAGAAAATAGAGAAGGAAGACCGCGCAACATGGGTTAAGGCGTATCAGCTCTTAGACACCGGCAGGTGGTTCGCCCTACTGCTAGCCGAAGAAAAAGACCTTGCTGACAGAGAGAAGGCGGAGATACTACAGAGCATTTTTAGAAAGTACATAAAATGGGTGAAGGACCTCTCCCAAAAACTTAATGTAAGCAAAAAAACGTTAGAAGAAATCTTCGTGGAAGAGATAAAGTAGAGAGGTGCAAAGGTGAAACCAAAGGTCATCGCAGTTGTCGGAAGCAAAAGCTCCGGAAAAACAACCACAATAGAAGCCTTAACGAGAGAACTAACTAAGAGAGGCTACAAGGTCGCGGCAATAAAACACATTCCAGAGCCAAACTTCACAATCGACACCAAGGATAAGGACACATGGAGATTTGCCCAGTCCGGAGCAAAAACAATCATTAGCGTAGCCTCCAGCGAGGTAGCCACGATAGAAAAGGCTGATTCAAAAAATCTTTCACTCGAAGAGCTTTTGCAAAAGTGCAAAGGCAACGACATAGTCTTGATTGAGGGGTTTAGAAAACTGGTGAGCAACAGCAGGAGCATACCGAAGGTTGTGGTCGTAAAATCCAAAGAAGAGGCGCTGGAAGCCCCAAAATTGTTCAAACCTGTTTTGGCTTTCACTGGACCCTACTCAACCGAAGGCTTACATCTGGAAATTCCCTACGTTGACGTGCTCAAAAACCCGGAGAAAATCGCAGATATTGTGGAGAAAGCCATCACAAAAAAGCGTTAGCGTTGTTGGGTTGTGGGGTTTGGAGATTCTGTTTGAGGGGGAGAAAGGAGATGTACTCAAAAATTACGAGGAAATTCTCCAAACCTTTCCACCCAACGCTTCTTTCGCACATTCCCCCTTAGAGAGCCTTGAAGGCTTCAAACCACCTATTGTACAACGATAACATGTCGAGCGAGACGCTCGGCTTTCTCTCCTCCAGTATCTGTCTAAAGTCATCCATCCTCAAGGATCTTGGTTTGGCTTGCTTGTTGGTTGCCTGTCCTGACTCGAAAAACTCGCCTATAAGCTTAAGATGCGCTGCCTGACAGACGTCTCTTATGTCGCTTCCCGAAAATCCTTCCGACAGCCTCGCTAACTCGTGCAAGTCCACGTCTGTGGCGAGTTGCAGAGTGCTTGTGTAAAGCTTAAACATCATCAGGCGGGTGTGATGGTCAGGGAGCGGCACCAGAATCCTCTTCTGGAATCTCCTTATGAAAGCCCAGTCCAAGTCCCAAGGCTTGTTCGTGGCGCCGATGACGTAAACGTGAAGGTTTTTGCCCTTGTCAACTATGCCGTCCATCTCTTTTAGGAACTGGTTTCGGACACGAACTTCTCCGCCGACCTCGTTCGAGTGCTTCCCCATCAAGGAGTCTAACTCGTCGATAAAAACTATCGATGGCTTCCCTTCGATGGCCGATTTTCTAACTGAACCGAAAAGCTTGGCAACATTCTGCTCGGCTTCACCCAGCCACTTAGACATTATTGAAGCCGCGTCAATTGATACAAAAGTCGCGTCAATCTCGGTTGCAACAGCGGCTGCTAGAAGTGTTTTTCCACAACCCGGTGGTCCAAACAGTAGTATGCCTCTCGGCCATCCTAGTGGAAATAGGTCTGGTCTCTGAACGGGATAGACGATTGCTTCTTTCACCGCTCTTTTGGCGTTGTCTAGGCCGACGACTTCCTCCCACGTTACGTCCGGTTTCTCTGTGACTATCAACTCTTCATAACTGGATTTTCCGCCCTCGGAACTCTTGGTGTCTCCGGTTTCTTTGGCTTCGTTATGGTTATGAATTTCCGCAAGCGGCACCGCTCCCTGTAACGCCTTTATTCTTTCCTGGTAAGCTATCGCCCTCGTGATGTAAACCTTGTTTAGACTGTATTCGGGATAGAGTTGGACAAGCTGCAAGAGGCTTTCTATGGCTTTCTGATACATCGTTATTGCCATGCCTTTTGAACCCTGCTTATCTAATCGCACAGCTTCCAACGCAAAATTAGTCGCGGCTTTCTCAAGCTCTTGGGAGGCACTCATAAACCTTCAACTCCTAATCACCCGATTTTAACTCGATTTTTATCTTTCCTTTCGCTCCTAGACTGTCGAGAGCCTTCTTAACCTCCTCATCAGAGGTTTTCAGGTCCGTGGAACAGCGTGCTATGTCAATTTCTCCGTTGCATTTTCTAACATAATCGAGGAGCATATCCTCTAAAATTGGGTTCTCAATTTTCAGGGAAATTTCCTGAATCTCGGCTTTTTTGTAAGAAAAGAGGGTTTGGGAAGAGTTTCCTTCAGATTCTTCAGTTTCGTGGCCGACCGCCTGCGAGCAGTTGGCAGTTAACGCAATCATCTCTTTTATTGTGGACCGTTCAGTTTCAGAAGCTTGTACAGTAGCGGGCGGTTCTGGGAGATTTTCATTAAGTCTCTGTTCAAGGAAGTTTGAGACTTCCCTGAGTATTTCTTCTCCTCCGGGAGTTTTCTTGTTTACTGGTATTATTGACTCGTCGGCGGTTATTCTCGTGGAATGCAGCGTTGCGCTGATTTCCTCGTTAACTCTAGTCAGTTCGGAAGAAACGTCTGGCAGAACCTCGAACAATTCATGGGAGACGCCTTGAAGAAGCTTCAGAGCGGGCTTCAAGTCGATGACTATGTCGCTTAGTTCTTTTATCGTCTCGAGCCTTAAAATCACGCGTTCTATGGCTAGCTCCATGTTGTAGAGAAACTGCACTAGCTTTCGAACTTCGGCAATTTCGCTCGCGCAGATTGTCGCTCTTTCCTTGTTCTTGTTCTTCAGAGCGCTTATGCACGTTTGAAAAAGTATTTTGTCACGCTCTTGGAGTCTGAAACTTGCTTGGGAAAGCCTGTTGCGTTGCACTTTTAGCGTTTGTAAGGATTTGCCCACTGCCTCACGAAGTGGTGGAGGGTCAGAGTGAATAAAGTTTTTGATGATTTTGCCCTCCGCCCGCTACCCTTTTTGTCGCGGTTATATACCGGACTTTCCGATTTCCTTCACGTAAACGACAACTGGTGGTTCCGGAAGCTCAGGACCCGTAGATACTGGAGCGAGTGCTTTCAGGGCTTCTTTCTTTGCTGTGGTTTTCTCTGGTTCTGGCGTCTTCAGGTTTTCACCTAACATAATGTTTGAGAGCCTAGTTTTTGTCAGCTCCAAATCGCTCTTCTCAAGATTGACTCTTTTTATGCTTTCCTGAATCAACGTAAAGGCAGATTCGTAAGATTTGTCATCGACTTTTCCTATCTCATGCTCAATCTCCAGATTCACCAGAGCATAGTTTAGCTCTCTCATCTCCTCAGCACACCGAATGGTTTCTTTTCCTATCTCGTCTATTAACGCCTGAGCCTCGTTTTTCAGCTGAGTTAGCGCGCCATCAAAACTGTTATGCAGCTCTTGAAAAAGCTCCTGCGAGATTTTTTTCTTTTCTACCAGCTCTTTAAGGGCTTGGTCTTTGCGCCATATCAGGGGGATCTGATCAGAGAGAATGTTCGCCTGTGACTTTATCTTATAGGAGAGTGTTACATCTACGCCGTCAAATTTCAAGTGCTCCGCGGGGAGTTTTAAGAATTTTCCGTCGCTTTGTTCGATAAAGGCTGCGTCAAGCTTTCCGCCGGGAGTTACGGCAAAAGAGGCTATCTTGCCTACCGCGCGTCCGTATTCATCTTTAATCTGTTTTCCAACGAAAAGAAAAAGATTGGGGTTTTGCGACATGTGTTTATCCCTGCCTTTATGAGGTTTCTGTTGGTGCCTTTTCTCCTACTGGAGCTGGCAACCCGGGGATTCCTGGCGGTAGTTCTGGGAACTTCTCTTTGATTCTCTGTTCTGCGACTGTTGCCGCTTCTGTGAGAATCTTCTGTGCATCTTCGTTTGCTGAGTCAAAGTTCAGTGTCATTCCGGAGCTCTGTCCGGCTTCGATCATTATGCCACTCAACAGGTTGCCTATTTCTCCGAGTTCGTTTTCTGCTTCAGGGAAAACGCTGACGAGTCCTGCTCTCACCGATCTTAACACGCCGACCGCTGGTCCTAGTGTGGATACCACGTCTCCTAGTTCTGATACAGTTCGTAATCTTAACACGATCTGTTCGAGTGCCAGTCTTGCGTTAATAATCAATCTTTCCATCTTTCGGATTTCTGCTAGCTCGGTTGCGAAGACGTTTGCGCGAGCGGCGTCGTGCTTTGTGTACGCGTCAACTATTCTTGCGAATATCGTTTTGTCCCTCTGGCTGAACCTTTCGGTTGCCTGGTCCAGTTTTTGAACCTGCAACTCTATGCGCCTGACGGCAAAGTCGAGCCTTGGCTTCAGTGGTCCTGGTGGCCTCACTGCTTCTTTCAAGCGGTTTGTGAACGGTTGTTCCTCCCTTCTAGTTTCCCACTTTTTTGCAAACCTTTCTGACAAGTTAATACCTCCAAAAGGGAAGGGGTGCGCGGAATGATATTATACATTGTTAACATGTTGAAAATATGCACGTATATATGTGGAGCTATATGTGAAAGTGAAAGGGGTTTTAGGCTTTAATTTTACAGTTAAAAGACAAAGCTGCTGCTTTTGGGGTAATAGACAAAAATGTGTAAGTTAGACTAAAAAGAGGCTTAGAAAACAAGAGTAAGTCAAGGTGAAAAAAATTGAAAGAGAGAATGAAGATTTTCGTAATAGTGGCCCTCCTCGGATTCGTGGCCGGAGTCATCGCCGACGTGTCAGCAGAGTACGTGATTCCTGCGGTTATGACCTTTCTGCCAGAAGTTCTTAAGGCAAGATACTTGATCTCAGGGTTTGCCGGAGCCTGTCTAACGCTGGTCTTGGTAAGCGTGTGGGCTTATATTACGGGTCCTTCAGAAAGGTAAGCCACGCTCACTCCTCTCCCTCTTATTTTGTGCGTTTCTGGCTGACGTTTTCTAGAAGACGGTTTTGGACTCAGGAGCGGAAAAAGCAATCATCCGCTTTGTCAGTGTACCTCGATTACCTCATCGTCCAAAGAACTCTAGCCCGATTGAAAATTTCAATCTTTTGGTCTGCCGCATAAGCTCCTCATTATTCTCTTTTGTATGCTAAAGAGTTTTATTTTCAGTCAACAGAGTTAATCTGGAATTGCTGTGGAGGGTTGATAAGGGGTGTGTGGCATATTCGGTTTCGCATTGACAAAGCCTCAGTCCATGGTCAGAGTTTTCAAGCTTCTTGAGAAACTGGAAGTTCATCAATATCCGCAAGAATCAAGACCAGTTGGGGGTTACGGTGCTGGTGTGGCTATTCTTCTGGATGATGGGAGTGTCTTGCTCGAAAAAGTTGGAAAAGTCGACAATTCACCAGTGAGACACCTGGCTAAAATCGTCGATGCCAAGGTTAGTGAAGGGTCTGTTTTGATTGGTCATGTTCGGATGCCGAGCCCCGAGTTCATGGAATCTGCGGATTTCAAGGAAACCGCGCAGCCTTACGTTGTTGAGTTTGAACCAAACTTGACCATTGTTTCGGCTCATAACGGCAAGGTAGAAAACTATAAAGAGCTTAGGGAAAGGCTGGGTGAGGAACATGTTTTTGAGTCTGAAAGGGTTCAGCTTATTGATTCAGAAGTTATTCCACACTATTTCGAAGAGTTGTTGAGTGAAATAGAAGACACTGATGAAGCCTTGTACATGCTTTTCTGCGCTTTGCAGGGTTCTAACTCAATCGCCATGCTGCAGGTCGATGAGGAAAACTCATTCTTGCATCTCGTTCATAAAGGAAAAACCAGAGGGTTGACGGTTTGGACGAATCAGCAAAACGAAGTGATTTTCTGTTCTAGAAAAGAGCCGTTGATTGAGGAGTTCAAAAAGATACTTGTCAAAGGCAGATTCAAGGAGAAGATTTCGATTCCATATCGAGAAGATGTAGGTCTCAAGCTTTCCTATCAACTGAGCTCGAAGTAAAAGGATAAACCCTTCCTCAACAATGTAGTTTTGGCACACGCAATGAACAAGAATGATGTAAACTCAAATGTTTTTGGCTTGCTTGCCAAACCAGTACAAAATGCTCTGGCAGAGTTAGGTTTTGATCAACCTACGCTTCCTCAGGTTAAAGCGATTCCGCATGTTCTGGCTGGAGAGAATGTGCTCCTGATTGCGCCCACGGGAAGCGGCAAAACCGAAGCCGTCCTTCTTCCCATTTTTTCAGTGCTGATTCAGCAAGAAAAGAAGAAGGGCATATCGGTGATATACATCACGCCTTTAAGAGCGTTAAACCGCGACATGCTGAAGCGACTGTCCTTCTGGGCTCAACGCCTCGGCGTCTCGGTTGAGGTTAGACACGGCGATACCGAGATGAAATTGCGTAGAAAACAAGCGATTTCGCCGCCTCAGGTTCTCGTGACGACGCCGGAAACGCTGCAGGCTATTCTTCCCGGTGTGCGCATGAGGCAGCACCTTAGTAATGTTAGACATGTGGTTGTTGATGAGGTGCATGAGTTGGCGTCGAGTAAGCGTGGCGTTCAGCTCTCGATAGCCTTGGAGCGTCTCTACGAGGTTGTTGGAGAAGAGTTTCAGAGGGTGGGCTTGTCGGCGACCGTGGGAAATCCGGAGGAGGTGGCGCAGTTTATCGCTGGAACAGACAGAAAGATTCGTGTCGTTCAGGCGTTGCCGCCTAAGGGTTACAGGTATGTTGTTGAGAATCCGGTGCCAACCGATGCTGATTACGAGTTGGCTGGAAGACTCCGAACCTCGCCCGAAGCCGCTGCAAGAATCAGGCGTGTTGCTGAACTCGTTGACAGCCACAGGTCAACACTGATTTTCGTTAACAGTCGAACGAACGCGGAGATGCTGGGTCACAAGTTCGGGCAGCTTGGACGGGCGGATATTGCTGTCCATCACGGCTCCTTGTCCAGGGAGGAACGTGTGCAGGTTGAGGACGAGTTTAAGGCTGGAGCCTCGAAGGCGATTATCTGCACGAGCACGCTGGAGCTGGGCATAGACATAGGCAACGTAGACTTGGTCATCCAGTATCTCTCGCCGAGGCAGGTGAGCAGTCTGATTCAGCGGGTTGGACGTAGTGGACATCGTTTGGACATGCTTTCTGAAGGAGTCATCGTGACAGCGTTTCCAGATGACACGTTAGAATCGACTGCAGCCGTGAGAAACGCTCAAGAGAGCAGGATTGAGCCGGTCTTGATTCACGAGGGCGCCTTGGATGTTCTAGGACACCAGGTTGCGGGACTGCTTATGGACAAGGGAACCATAACAGTCAAGGAACTGTTTTCAACGGTGAAACGGGCTTATCCATACAGGCATCTTACGAAAGAAACGCTTTTGGATGTGGTAGACTTTTTAGAGAGCCTCGGCGAATTAAGACTCGATGCAGAAGGCAAGGTTTTGAGGAGAAACCGGAAGTCTAGGCGCTACTACTACGAGAACTTGTCGATGATTCCGGACGAGAGGCGATACCCGATAGTCAACGTGATTTCTGACAGGAAGATTGGCACGTTGGGCGACGAGTTCATGGCGATAAGAGCTCGCGTGGGCTTGAATTTCATTGTTAGGGGAAAAGTTTGGCGCATAGTGCAGATAGAGGACGAGACGGGCACGGTCTACGTTGTTCCCGCGGAGGACCCGTTCGCGGCGATTCCAGGCTGGGACGGAGAAATCCTTCCAGTCCCGTTCGAGTTGGCCCAGGAGACGGGTAGGCTGCGGGAAGAGATTAGGGAGAAGCTGAAGGAAGTTGGGAATGTTGAAGCGGTTGCGGAGAAGCTTGCGGATAGGCTTAAGGCGGACAAGACCGCTTTGCTTGATGCTGTTAGGGAAGTTGCGGAGCATCTGAAGCAGGGCGCACCGCTACCAACGTACAATCGCATTGTCGTCGAGGCTTTTGACAAGTACCTTGTAATCCATGCGAGTTTCGGGGAAATCGTGAACCGCACTTTGGGCAGCGTTTTTGACTCGGTCCTCTCGGACAGGGAGTTGATTATTGGTTGGTGGAATGACGGTTATCGGATACTGGTTGAGATGCCGCGGAATATGGCGCAGCGTGATGTTGAGAAGATGCCTCCTATGCTTTTCGGTCTTGCGGATGAGGAAGTGGACAAGGCTTTCAGCGATTATTTGGAGGCTAGGTTTCCGTTCTCTTACAAGATGAAGTTTGTTGCTGAAAGGTTTGGGGCTTTGCCTCGTGGGAAGACGATGGGTCCGGAGAGGCAGGGTCAGCTTGTCGGTCAGTTCAGGGACACGCCGATTTACGATGAGACGTTGCGTGAGGCGATGCTGGAGAAGGTGGACGTGGCGAAGGTTAAGGAGATTATGCACGCCGTTAAGGATGGGAAGATTAAGGTTAGCACCGTATGGCGTTCGGAAAAGCCCACGCCACTAGCCTATCGCATTCTCGCGATGTATTCCGACATTTCGGAGCTGATGGCTCCGGAAGAGGTTTTGCTGAGCAACATTGACAAGATGAAGAAGGTGATAGAGGCAAGAACGGCGAAGTTGCTCTGCATTGCGTGCGGAGAATGGACGGGCGAAAAGAAAATTAAGAGTTTGCCAGAACAGCCAACATGCGAGAAATGTAACTCGGGACTTTTGGCGTTGCTGTATCCGAGTCAAGATGTAGGACGATTGCGTGAAATTCTGAAGAAGAGACGCCAAGGCAAGGAGTTAGCGGAGGAAGAGCTTAAAGAGCTGAGAGACGCGAGACGCACGGCAGACTTGGTGTTAAGTTATGGCAAAAAGGCGATAACAGCGTTAGAAGTTAAAGGCGTTGGACCAGAAACAGCCTTCAGGATACTTGGGAAAATGCACCCGAAAGAAGACGAGTTCTACATGGACCTACTAAAAGCGAAGATTCAGTACCTAAAAACAAGAGAATACTGGGAAGACAGAAAAAGTAACGATTCTAGAATTCAGTAGAACGGTGATACTGAATGAGCAACGCTAAGCCGCTAAGATGCCAGAAGTGTGGAAAACCTTTGGGTTATGTGACCGTGCTTGCGAAGGGTCTAACGTCTCTACCTCAACCGCTCCAAGACGTGAAATTAGTTGCTATTTGTATGGAATGCTCTCAGAACAAAAAATAGTACTAGATGTCTTTGCTACTTCGCAACGATTTCATTCAGCTTTTTGAAAGAGTCTCTATGATTATAACATGTCCCTTCAACTAGCCTTAGGGCTTCTTGAAGACTGCACCATTTGAATTCAGAGTGTTCCTTTCTATCCAGAACAACTTCCTCGTCTGGAGACACTTCCACGCCGAATGCGTATGCTTTCAGATGCTTGCATGGTTGCCCATGTCGATTGAGGTACTCGATGAGAGGGAGGTCGATAGGTTCATAGTAGTGAACGTCTTCGATTATCTTGATGATGTTCGTTATTCCAGTTTCTTCTCTGATTTCTCGCTTTAGGGCTTCGATTTTGGTTTCTCCTTCTTCTAAGCCGCCAGTGATTGGTTGCCAAAATTGCCCTATTTCTGGATGGCTCTTTGGAGGATGTCTTTTTAGGATTAGGTACTGAATTTTTCCTTCAATTCTCTTGAACAAAATCGCTTCAATCTGGATTGGTAATCTCATCATTTTTCATGTACAAACTCCGCTTTGTGTTCTCCCATCCGTCAGCGAGTTCATTCGTTTCGTCCTCGATTTGTTTCATACGGCTATTTCCTCGGTTCAGCTATAACCTTTCCGCAATCACGTTTTTTGCTTGGATAAAGCTTTACCTCTTCAGCCAAGACACTATTCTGTCTGCCAATTGACTCCTGACGTTTGTAAATGAGTGGTCTGCGTCAAAGATTTCCATTTGCACTTGCTTGGCTCCATGCCTTTGTAAAGCTCTATAGAGAGGCAGTACGTGATGTTCTATGGCGTTCTCTTGGTCACGCCATCCGCCGATTATTAAGATGTCCTTGTTAGATAGTGCTTCAACATGCTTGACCAAATCGTATTTGTCCATGTCTGCAAACACTTCAGCAAACAACTCCTCAGCTAGCAGGCTACTGAAACCTGAGTCGGATATGCCTTGGTCTACAGCCTTCAGAGTCGCTCGTCTGAATTCATCACTCTGCTGCATCATTCTTCCTACTTCGCTGAGGTTGCCTCCAGCAATGTAAACCACTCTTCTTGCGGTGGGGTCATTCAGTGAACCCAACAAAGCCATGCCGCCCCCAAAACTGTATCCTATGATTGTAATACTTGAGGGGTCAACATTGAACTCTCGAACAGTAGAACTGGATTTCACGTAGCGTATAGCTGAGACTACGTCTTCTAGCGAGTTCGCAATCGTAAGCAATCCTTCACTTCCCCATGTGCCACGATAATTAAAGGCAAGGGCACTGAATCCTTCTTTCGTCAATCTCTCGCCAAGTCCAAGCACGTCTCTGTTGTTTCCAGGAAACCCATGACAGAGGATAACCGTTGGCAATGGTTCGACTCCAGAGGCTTTGTAGAAAAGCCCACGGATATTCGCGCCCTTGCTCTCAAACACGACTGGGACTGGTTTCTTCATCTTCCATCACACGACTGTCTGTCTCCAAACTGTCCTTAAAGACTTGTAGAAGAGTTTTACACCAAAGTCTACTGGTCACACAATAATTCCTTTTCGTTTCAGCTATAACTTTTCTGTAAAATCGAATGGCTTGGTCTGGTTTGGGTTAAAGCGTTATCCCACGCACACGCAAATCATGTCGTCAGCGTTCTTTGTATTCGCAATAAGGGTAGTTGCTGCAGGAATGAAATTTGCCATAGCTTCCTTTTCGTAGGACTATTTTTCCAGTTTTGCATACGGGACAGTTTGGAGCTTCCTCGTTATTTCCAACCACGTTTATTTCGTATCCGTCCCTTTGGATTTCGGAAACGAATGTTGAGGTCCCGTGTCTGTCGTCAACAACCAAATAAACGTGCTTCCTTGCCCTTGTTATTGCCACATAGGAAAGCCGCCTCTCTTCGGCGTTTGCGGTAAGGTCTTCCCTTGCCAATACTAGATTAAGGATTGGGTCATCCGTGATTTGACATGGAAAGCCAAGGTCTCCGCTTTTTAACCCTATTATGATTACATAATCCGCTTCGAGTCCCTTCGAACTGTGAGCCGTTGTATATCTTATCATTAGTTTTGGATATTTTTCAGTCATTTCATAGAGGTTTTTTGGTTCAAGGTAGTTGTATCGACCGATTATGAAGATGGATTCCTCTCCTTCGGTTCTTTGACCTATTTCATGGATAATCTCCGTCAATACGTTCTCCGTTTTCCCTTTGATGACCGTTACAGCCGGTTTGTGCTCCTTCCTTCTGCTTGCGATTTTCTTTTTAATTTGATTTGGATTTTGCAGGATGAATTTTGTGGAGAAGTCACATAGTTTATCGTTTAGCCTAAAAGTCTCTTCTAGAAAACTCCTTCCACAGAACTCAAAATCTCTCTCAAAATCAAGCATTATCGAAAGGTCGCTGCCCGTAAAACGATAGATTGACTGCCAGTCATCACCAACGCAGAAGAGCTTGGCGGAGTTCTGGTCTAGCATTGATTTTAGAAATCTGTATCTGCTTTGGGATATGTCCTGAAACTCGTCGACTAGAATATACTTGAATTTAGACTTGTATCTGCCCTGTCGGACATAACTTGTAGCCATGTTTATCATGTCATTAAAGTCAATCTCATCATTTTTTTGAAGATATGACATATAGTCTTCATAGACCTTCGAAAATATGTCCAGAAACATCCTTGTTTTTGCATCTCCAGCGTCAATATGGTTCCTTAGTCCATCAAGAGTTTTGCCGCACGATTTGAACAAGTTGAGGAATGTGGACAGCAACAGAGCGAAAGAGGTTACTTTTCCAAGTTCGTTCAGTTTATTAAATAGCTGTTCGCTTGGTATCGGGTTAAACGCAACTCCTCTTTTGCGAAGCTTCTCTTCTAGGTTGCTGAGAAGCTTCCCCTCTTGCCTTTCGTAGCTGTAGGTTTCGACAAGTGTTGTTTTGTGCTCTCTGTGAATGTTTATTTTCCACTTCATTTCTTCGTTGTATCTCATGGGCGAGATGTAGGGTGCAGTTCTACCTTCTCGGTCTATGCCGAAATGCTCTATGTATATTCCATATTTTGGAAGGAAGAAATCTGGCTTGTATTGTTGATGTCTCATGTCAGCTGTTTTCGCTTCGTAGGGTTTTTCGTATTTATAGTCTATTCCATTGGCATAGAGGAAGTTTGCTATGTCGCATTCTTCGAAGCTCTTGACTTTGTCACCTTTGAGAGAGCGGATGTCAAATCTCTTCAAATATTCAATGTATTCCCCATAGGAACCGAATTCGAACAAACTTTGGTAGGGCGAGAAATGGAACAAGGAGTATTTGTTTACGAGTTTTGAAAAGCTTTCATCTTCCATACTGGTCTTAACGAATTCAAGGATTTTCTTTGGAAGCTTAACTCGGTCTCCTGCAAGTTCCGAGACAGAGGGCTTTACTCCTTCTGACTGGGCAATGATGTCTAGCCCAAGACTGTGGAAAGCTCTCACATTGAGCCTAATTCCGAGTCGTGAATAGATGCGTTCATCTAACTCTGACACGATGTCTCTGTTGAAAGCTATTAACAGAATTTCCTCCGGTGCTGCAAGTCCCTTCTTAATCAAGTAACCTGCTTTACCAATGATTGTTGATGTTTTTCCCGTTCCAGCACCTGCAATTACCAAGCTACTATACTCGTCTACGACAATCGCCCTTCTTTGACCAACAGTCAGGGGATAAGATTCAACACTGTCAAAAAAGTCCTTGAATGCGACGATTTCCTTCTCAATGAATGCGGCGTTGCGCTTCTCTAATAATCGCTCACCATTTTGATAAACATCGGCGACTGTGGCAATTGAGTCTTGGAAATCCAAGTCTAGATTTCTCTTTCTTACAAATTGTCCGACAAGTTGAGCGATGTGACTCCACCTCTGCTTCCAAAGATGCATGTCTCTCTTGGAAAAATACCATGGACTATTATACACCGAAACGAACTCCTTTTCAGCCTGAAGAATTTCGTTCTTGACCTTAAGCAGGTTTTCTCTTAGTCTAGTTCTAGTTCTAATCTGGAAGACATAATAGATGATGACTACCACCACAGTCGCAGATGTAACCAATGTCAGGAGTGTTGAAACGTCGACCATGGTGGCACCGACCTTGAATGGATAAAGCATTTTTGAATCATTTCAGCTATAACTTTTCCGCATTTCTTGGTAAAAAGTCAAGCTTTGGTCAGATGACGTGCGATAACAATTTTGAGGAGATGAGGGTTAAGTCTTAATAGCTTTCGTCTTCTAAACACAATTGCCACACTTGGTGCCTATATGACTGCAGAGGAAACTCAACACGGACTTAAGGCTTCTTTGGGCTTGTTCGACGCTACTGCTATTAGTGTTGGTGCGATAATAGGCGCTGGCATATTTGTTGTTACTGGCATCGCTGCTGGTTATGCCGGTTCAGCCCTTGTGATTTCCATGCTCATAGCCGCAGTCATCGCCCTGTTCACAGCGTTAAGCTTCGCGGAATTAACAGCTTGGCAACCGAAAGAAGGAAGTATTTACGAGTACGCGTACCAGCTAATCTCGCCCTTCGCCGGCTTCCTAACCGGCTGGATGTGGATACTCTCCAACACCTTCGCAGGCGCAGCCGTCTCCCTAGGCTTCGCATACTACCTAACAGCCTTAGTCTCAGTTTTACCCGCTAACCTAACCGCGGCAGCAATCTGCATAGCCTTCACGGTGATAAACTTCCTCGGAATACGCCAATCGGCACTCATCAACAACATCCTAGTCGCCGCAAAACTACTCATCCTAGCATTTTTCGTCGTTCTCGGTCTAGGATACGTGAACACGGCAAACTTCGCCCCATTCGCCCCTCTCAACGTCGGAGTCCTTTACGGAGCGTTCTACATCTTCTTCGCCTACGGAGGTTTCGCAAGAGTAGCCGTGATCGCGGAAGAAGTCAAAGACGCTGGAAGAAACGTTCCCAGAGCCATACTGCTGTCGCTGGCGATATCCACTCTAGTCTACATCCTCGTGGGCGTCGTAGCCGTCGGACTCATAGGAGCGCCAAGCCTTTCAGTCTCGAAATCGCCGCTCACAGACGCCATAAACATAACAGGAAACAAAACTGCAGCCTACACGGTCTCTGCTGGAGGACTGCTCGCAACCGCGAGCGTCCTATTAACGTCAATCTTGGGCGTTTCACGCATGACGTACGCGATGGGCAGAAGAAAAGACCTACCACAGGCCATGAGCAAACTACACAAGAGATTCAACACGCCTTACTATTCTGTCTGGATAATCGGCGTCTCAATGACGCTGCTCGCCCTGTTCGCGGACCTAAGCAGAGTCGTCGCCATAAGCACCTTCGCCCTACTCTTCTACTACACTCTAGCAAACGTATCCGCACTAAAACTGAAAGTGCAGAAAAGAATGTACCCGCAGACTGTTCCAGCCATAGGCGCAATCACATGCCTAGCCCTGATGATTTTTATCCCACTCGAAGCATGGATTATAGGCGCCGCAGGACTAGGGGTGGGCGTGATTTTCTACTTGGCGAAAAAACACCTAACCATATGATTGAATCTATATCCCAAACCCAAACTTTCTTTGAATATATGTCTGTGTTAATGTAATCCTTTTTCCCATCGATTCACAATTAAACTCACCACTTTTTTCTCGAACCTTCCCTTTGCCACCTGTTTACCCATCGATAGCCTGTCATAATACATCCTGTGCCGCTGGATTTTTTCACCGTTGAACTCGTATACGGCTATCCCAGGTATTTCACGAAATCTTCTACCCTCGGGCATAGAGCCCTCAAAGACTTGCTCGTGAACAGCCTTATTTCCCTTTACCATGATACCAATCCCAGCGTCTCTAATCTTAAAATCCGGAATTCTCTGAGTTTCCCAAGTTAAATAGCGCTTCACCTCCTCCTTGCCTTTGAGGGGAAACGGGTAGTCGGGCAGAACCCAGACTGCATCTTCCGTAAGAAAGGATAACATCTTCTCCACGTCCCGTTTCACATAGGCTTCAACGAAATCACGTATGACACTCACAATCTTTTCCTCAGACATTCTATTACCTCCCCTACTCTCCCTTATGCCGTATTTTGCTTATTAAATATGAGAAACAGTAAAACAAAGAGTTTGGGTTTGGGGGTTGAATCTATATATAAGGGAGGGGGTAGACACTCCAGAGCAGCCATTTCCACTCGGTTCTAATCGAAGGTTCAATCTATTTATAAGGGGGGTCTAGTCTCTCCGAGAGGCTATTTCTTCTCCTTCCTCTTCAACATGTTCTCCAACACTGGATGCAGTTTCGTGTTCTCCGCCCTAATCTTCTCCTTACCCAAGGCTTGCATCTGCGCCGTCATCTCACGAACAACCTCCGCAAACTTCACACCCTCAGCAGCCGAAACATACTCCACACGAAACCGCTCAGGACTCAAACCAAGCTTCTGCAGCATCGGCGCCAAAGCATCCATCCTCGCCTTCATCTTGTAATTCCCACTAATGTAATGACAGTCATAAGGCAAGTGACAAGCACCAACCAAAACCATCCCAGCACCAAGCCTCAACGCCTCCAAAACAAAGTCACGGTCAACCCTACCCGAACACATAACCCTAATAGGCCTAATCGTCGGCGGATACTCAAACCTGCTCGTGCCAGCCAAGTCCGCACCTGCGTAGCTACACCAGTTGCACAGAAACGCCAAAATCTTGTCCTCAGCGTCAACCTCCAACGCGCTCCTAATCTGCGCCATTATCTGAGCGTCAGTGAAGTGATTCTGCGTGATAGCATCGGCAGGGCATTCAGCCACGCACGTCCCGCAACCATGACACATCGCAGTAAAAACCTCAGCAGGCTGACCCTCAGGAGCCCTTACAGCGCCATACGGACAAGCCTTCATGCAAATACCGCACTTAACCTGCGTGTTGCGACATTTCGAAGCATCAACATTAGCAACAATCGGCTGAATCTTCCACTTAGGCTGCGAAAGAATCGTAGCCGCACGAGCAGCAGCACCCATACCCTGAGAAACGCTGTAAGGCACATCCTTCGGACCCTGACAACCGCCAGCAACAAAAACCCCGTCAGCAGGCGTATCAATCGGCTTGAGCTTCGGGTGACTCTCCATAAAGAAGCCATCGCTCCCACGACTGATGTTACATATCCTCGCCGTTTCGTCCGAGCCTTGACTCGCAACCGCAGCCGTTGCCAAGACAACAATGTCACTCTCAACCTCAACCGCCCCGCCATCTTCTCTCTCAGCCTGCACAAGCAGCTTTCCATTTTCAGAAACTTCAGTAACTTTTCTGTTCGCAAGCTTGACTCGAACAAAGTTTACGCCCAAACGTTTAGCTTTCTGGAAAAGCTCCTCGTAACCCTTCTTGTTAGACCGCATGTCAGTGTACAGAACATTAACACTCAGCCTTTCGCCGTATTTTTCCTTAAGAAACACGGCGCTCTTCAGCGTTAGCATACAGCAAAAACCTGAGCAGTACTCAAACTTGTTGATGTCCCTAGAACCCACACACTGAATGTACGTGATGCTTTCAGGCGTCTTTCCATCAGAAGGCTTCCAGAGCGAACCAAGCACCTGCGTCCCCGAATCAACAATTCTCTCAAGCTGCAGGGCTGTTATGACGTTCTTGTACTTGCCGAAACCGTAACTAGCCAAATCATACGGTTCATAAACATCGTAACCAGTCGCCACAACTACGCAGCCAACCTCAAAATTGTGGTTTTCAGGCTGCATGTCAAAATTGACCGCATCCACTGGGCATATTTCTTTGCACTTATTACAGCTTCCATCCTTAAAATGCAAGCAGTTCTCCTTGTCGATGACATAAGCGTTTGGCGTGGCATACAGGAATGGCGTGTAGACGGCTTTGCGTGTACGAACGCTCGCGTCAAACTTACTCGGAACACTCACGGGACAGACTTCGGAACATCTGCCACAGCTCGTGCACTTGCCTTCATCCACATAACGCGGTTTCTTAGTCACTTCAACCTTGTAGTTTCCTATAACACCTTCAACCTTCTTAACCTCAGAAAGAGTCAACAACTTTATGTTTGGATGAACGGCAACTGCACCGATCCGCGTGGCGACACAAGAAAACCTTGGGCAGTGAATCTGCTGTGGACAATTGGAACACTCAAGAACCGGAAAAGTTTTGCCCAACTGCGCCATGTGACCGCCGATTATCTCAGCTCTCTCAACCAAGTAAACAGGATAACCCATCTCGGCAAGGTCGAACGCCGCGCTCGCTCCAGCGACACCTGCACCAATCACCAACGCCTTGCTTGTCACTGGCACCTCGAACACGTCTAAGGGCTCCAGCAGCCTAACCTTAGCCACAGCCATCTTAACGATTTCCTTAGCCTTCTCAGTAGCTTCCTTAGGCGTGCTACCGTGGCACCAAGAAGAAAACTCACGAATGTTAGCCATCTCAAAAAGAAACTGGTTCAAGCCAACATCCGAAACGGTCCTGCGAAAAGTGGGCTCATGCATCCTAGGAGAACAAGCAGCCACCACAACCCGATTCAACTTATGCTCTCTAACACCCTTCCGAATTTCCTCCTGACCCGGATCAGCACAGGTGTAACGGTTTGTCTTGACATAGACCACGTCTGGCAGCTTGCGAGCGTACTCGGCAACATCTTCAACATCTACGACTCCTCCGATGTTTAGACCACAGTAGCAAATGAACACGCCGATTCTGAGTTCCTCAGGCTTAGCTACTTGCTGACTCACTCTCTCTCACCTTCTCGCAAACAGCCTCTACCTGAGCCAAAATCTGCTTGTCTGAATAATGCGGCATCGTTATCGCGTCCATCGGGCAAGCGGAACTGCAGATACCACATCCTCGGCAGAGTCCTTCAGAAACCTTAGCAACTTCCTTCTCACCAACCTTCTCAACGTTAATAGCCTTGTAACCGCAAGTGGACTCGCATATCCTGCAACCACTGCACAAATCCTCATTCACCTTAGCAACCAAAGGTTCTACAACCCACGCGTCCTTTCTAAGCACAGCCGCAGCCTGAGCCGCGGCAGCACTACCTTGGGCTACGCTGTACGGAATGTCCTTCAAACCTTGACATGCACCTGCCAAGAATATTCCAGGCACATCAGTGTCTGTTGGTCTTATCTTGGGCTGACACTCGACAAAGAAACCGTCTTTGCCTAGAGGTATACCTAGTATCTTTGCCAGTTCAGGTGCTGTGTGATGAGGAACCGCAGCGTTCGCCAGAACAACCATTTCAACCTTAGCTGACACTGGTTTGCCGTCCTCTGTCTCACCATAAACAGTTAGGTTCTTCGTCTCCGTTTCTTCCGTTACCCTGCGGTTTTCCAGTTTCACACGAACAAACTTCACACCAGATTTTTCTGCTCGATTATAAAACTCCTCGTAGCCTTTGAAGTTGCTTCGCATATCGTTGAAGAACACGTAAACATTGATGGCGTCTTTGTACTTTTCCTTGAGCATGACTGCATGCTTCAGGGTATACATGCAGCAGAAGCTTGAACAGTACTCATACTTGTTAATGTCGCGCGAGCCAACACACTGAATAAAAGCAATTGAATGCGGCTTGCTCCCGTCAGAAGCACGAACGACTTTTCCACCGGTGGGTCCAGCCGCCAGAATGAGTCTTTCGAACTCTAGTGCTGTAAAAACGTTGTCAAACTTGCCGTAGCCCGTCCATTTCAGGTCTTCCGGGTTGTACATGCCATAGCCTATGGAAACCACTATCGCTCCTACAGTGACCTCAATTTCCTCTGGTTTCTGTTCGAAGTTTATGGCTTGTCTGGCGCCGCAAGCGTCAACACATTTGTAACATTCTATGCAGTAGTCGCGGTTAATCGTGTAAATCAGCGGAACAGCCTGGCCGTATGGTACGGAAATGGCCTTCCGCACGCCAAGATGCATGTCAGCGTAGTTAGGGTACTCAATTGGGCAAGCATCCTTACATTCACCGCATCCCGTACAGTTTGCGGCTATAACATAACGGGGGTTTCTCCGAATTCTAACTCTAAAATTACCTGCGTGTCCTTCAACTTTCAAGACGTCTGCAAAAGAAATAATTTCGATATTTGGGTGACGACCAACATCAACCATCTTTGGCCCTTCAATGCATATGCTGCAATCTAGGGTTGGAAAAGTCTTATCCAACAAAGCCATGTATCCGCCTATGGTCTCGGTTCGTTCCACAGCATAGACTTTGAAGCCCATGTCAGCCAAATCTAGTGCAGCGTTTATGCCGGCAATTCCTCCACCTATAACCATAACCTTCTTTGTAATAGGTAGCTCAATAGGTTTCAATGGTTCCAGCAACCTAGCCTTAGCTACAGCCATCCGCACTGTGTCTTTTGCTTTTTCTGTTGCTTCTATCGGTTTTTGTTGATGACAGTACGAGTCGAATTCACGGATATTGGCCATCTCGAAAAGCCACGGGTTTAATCCTGCTCTGGAAACGCAGTTTTGGAAAGTCGGCTCATAAAGCCGAGGAGAACATCCTGCAACCACCACTCGATCAAGCTTGTGTTCCTTTATGGCTGCAATTATCTTGTCTTGACCTTGAAGGCTACACGGATAATCCATGTTCTCGGCATGGACTACGTTGGGTAAGGCTTCAGCGTATTTTGTCAAGGAGTTGATGTCGACGACTGAAGAGATGTTGGAGCCGCACTGGCAGACAAAAACTCCTATTCGTGGTTCCTTAGCTCGCGGCTTCTTTCTAACGGTTTCTTTCTTCCTTTTTCTGGGCTTAGCCGCCGCTTTCTTTCGGGTTATTCGCTCGGGCATTCTATTCCTCCTTCAACGCTACTCGCCTCATCGCAGACTCCCTTGCCTTGAGAGAACCCTTAGTCTTCAATTCCTTCGTCATCTCAACGGGCGAAGTTAGCCTCTCCAGCGACTTGTTCCACGCCCCAGAATGAACAGGAGTGTGATCTATTCCACTTCGTTTGAGCTCAAGAGCCTCATCAACAGGGCAAACCACCTTGCATGCGCCGCAGTAGACACAGAACACCTCGTTCACGTGCACTTTTTCGTCTTCTTCTGAGAGATAAAGAGCACCGGTTACTGGACAAACATCCAAACAATCTCTACAACCTTCCGGGCATTTTTCTGGCTTAATGGTGATCTTCCCATGCATAAACTTTTTAACACGCACTAGGCCTTCCGGGCATTTGACTTCGCAGATTCTGCAGCATGGGCAATACCCTGTTTGGATGTCTACCTTGGTTTTGAGTCCTTGTTTTTCGTGTTCTGTCAGGGACACCGGGTTTTCAACAGTCTTTCCTTCTGGTGTCAGGCAGGACACTGTAATCAACTCTAATGGGCAAACGTCCTCGCATTCTACGCATTCAGGTGGGCATCTGCTGGTTTCTACCTGTATTTTGCGTATTAATTCTGGGAAGCTCTTCTTGTCAACTACAGAAAGAACATGCTTTCCGTCCACGGTGACTTTAACCGCGCCGTAAGGGCATAGTATGTCGCATATTCCGCAGAAATTGCACTTGGTTAAGTCAACGTCGACCTTTGTCTTCTTTGCTTTTTCTCCTTGAGATTTGGGCTGTTTTTCGAGTTTGACAGCTTCTTTCGGACAGGCTAAGGCGCAGATTTGACAGCCTACGCAACGGTTCTTGTCAAGCGTTAACTTGTAGTTCTTTACATGCAAAACCCATTCTAACGTCAACGCCTCTGCGGTGTTCGTTTTGACCGTCTTTAACGGCATTTATTTCCCAGCCAAGTAGCTTTGCAATGTTTTAAACATAGTTGAAATATAGCCCACTATAGACTTCAACCATGCTCAATAGAGTAGTTGGAGATGTTAAATTCGTGATATAAATATTACTTGGTCTTAACCCTGTTTCGTCCAAGAAACTCCAAAGAAAGAATCTTGATAGCAATCGGAGCATAAGACTGCACAAACAAAGACATTATGTGATGTGGAACATTTTTCCGTCAAGCATTTAGATTCGAAAAGAGTTAAGTATTAACAAAGAACCGGAGACAAGCGAGGTTGCAAGGAAACAAACCCTACACCGTTGATTTGACCAAGACAAAGGGAAGAGGAGAGTTTAGATGCCCAAAATGCGGCGTCAAGATATCACCAGACGATGAAACAAACGAAGCCTACACAATCCTGGAGTCCGTGATGGGAGGAGACTATCTAGAGAAGGTAATCCTACAATGCAATAAGTGTAAGAGCGAGATTCACCTAACAGGATTTCACGCCCTAAAAAGTTGAAATGTTCGCTCTGTATTGCGTTCTAATGTAAAAACTTGGTGCAAACTGCCACATAGCATTTTAAGCTTTCATTCCTCAAGGAAACAACGTGTAAGTTCGCATCCTGCAGCAATCTTTCGAAACGTTCCAAGGTGAAAGCTTTCTTCAAGGCCGTTACAACAATCACTGCGTCTTCTTTTGCGACTCGCACGATTTCGTTAAAGGTTCTAGCGGGGTTGGGCATGTTCTGAATGAGTGTAAAGGCAAAAACGTAGTCGAAGATTCTTTCCTTGAAGGGCATGTTGTCAGCATCTGCCAAAATCAGGTGCACATTTGCATACTTTTTTGCACGCTTCTCGGCTTGACTCAAGAGTTTTCTAGAAATGTCCAATCCAACAACTGCTTCTGCCTCGCATGCAACATAGTCAAACAAAAGGCCTGTTCCGCAGCCAGCGTCCAAGGCTAAACTGTGCTTCTTCAATTTCGTGTCTTTTAGCGCTGCCTCAATTTTTGCGGCTTGCTCCTCGGCGTATCGTGTGTCATAAATCTCTGCTGTTATATCGTACCGTCGCACTATCCCGCGTTTTTTGCTCCACCCGCTCATGGTAACCCTTCAGAAATCTTATGTACGCATTGAACCTTCTAAAACTATTGGAGAAGGCATAGTGTCAAGCTATAAGCCTCTAACAGTTTCAATAAACCCAAGCGTTACAGAAGCCGAAAAAACGGCGAGAGAAGCAATCTCTCAGCATAGAACGCTACTGGTTGTTGGCAATTGCTGGGTGCATTATCTTGGAAGAGCAAAATCAAAACTCGAACCCGGCGAACGCATACTCATAATCAAGGAAGACGGCTCACTTCTTGTCCACCGCTCAGTGAGTTATGAGCCAGTTAACTGGCAGCCCCCGGGCTGCATTTTTCACGTTCAAACAAAAGACGATGTTTTAGAGATTCATGCCGTAAGACAGAAGCCGCAAGAGTCTGTTAAGGTGTTTTTTGACCGAATCTACGTGGTTTCCGCCATGAGTCTAGTTGATTCTGGAGAGTTTTCTCTCTACGCGAGTGAGGAGGACATGCATAAAGCAATCTTGCTGGAGCCTTCACTTCTTGAGGAAGGGTTCAAACCCATAAGCTATGAGAAGAAGGTTGAGCCGGGTTTTGTTGACGTCTACGGTGTAGACAAGCGTGGGAAACTTGTCGTTGTGGAGGTCAAACGCAAGACTGCTAGAAAGGAAGCAGCCATTCAACTCGCAAGATACATAGAAGCAATAAAAGAAAAAGCAAACCGCCAAGTGCGTGGAATACTTGCTGCACCAGAATTAGCAAAGAATGTTCAGACAGTACTAGAAACCCTTGGGCTAGAGTTCAAGGCTTTAGACCCTAGAAAGTACGCGGAAATCCTGAGAAA
>Ga0315268_10000075_pt1 | contig 107978 bp, 92 predicted proteins | sample C1_top_MG_FD_204535 | JGI IMG/M metagenome (GOLD analysis project Ga0315268, IMG submission 204535) | Sediment microbial communities from Yellowstone Lake, YNP, Wyoming, USA - C1_top | ecosystem: Environmental > Aquatic > Freshwater > Lake > Sediment | place: USA: Wyoming | collected 2017-08-01
GTACTCTGGCCCGCCACTTCGTGCGCCTGGTTCGAGGTCCTTGAGAAGCACTGTGCCAGCCGTCGTGCCGTCAGTCTTCCATAGCTCAGTGCCGACGACTCCGTTGTCAGCAGAAAAAAATGCGACGCTGCCTACGGCAACAAGGTTGGTAGGCAGCGATGGACTCGCACCCGGTAGGATGTCCTTGACGAGCACCGTCCCTGCGGCCGTGCCGTCACTCCTCCAGAGCTCGGTGTTTCCGGCGGGCATCCCCCCGGCGCTGAAGACGAGTACGCCGCCGAGGTCGACAGCCTGCGCGGGACTGCTTCCGCCCGCGCCAGGGAATATGTCCTTGACGAGCACCGTCCCTGACGACGTGCCGTCGGTCTTCCAGAGCTCCTTGCCCGTGACGCCGTCGGTGGCGCTGAAGTACAAGCTGCCGCCGCTCGGGGCGAGCACGGCCGGCGACGAGCTACCTGCGCCAGGGAATATGTCCTTGACGAGCACCGTCCCTGCCTCGGTGCCGTCGGACTTCCACAGCTCCGCGCCCGCGGTGCCGTCGTTGGCTCCAAATATGAATCTGCCACCGACAATGCCCAGGCGCCACGGATTGGATCCGACTGCACCGGGCGCGACGTCCTTTACGAGGCGCGTACCGGTGGCTGTGCCGTCGCTCGACCACAGCTCCGTGCCCGCGACGACGTCCGTCGCCGAAAAGAGTATGACTTCGCCCAATGCCGTCAGGCGTTGAGGTGATGAGCTTGCAGACCCTGGGGCGATGTCGGCGACCATTGCCGTTCCGTCTGCGGTGCCGTCGCTCCGCCATAGCTCGGTTCCAGTAGACCCGTCGTTGGCAGTAAAATAGAGGACGCCAGCAAGTTCGAGGAAGCCGTCAGGCGAGGAGCCGCTTGCCCCGGGATTGATGTCCTTGACCAGCATCGTGCCGTCGGCCGTACCATCGCTGCGCCAAAGTTCCTGACCGGTGGGCGTCTGAGTGCCGGCGAAGAACATCGCGCCCAGTGCAATCGCAGGACAGCTGGACAATAGGCGCACCCGTTTAAGGAGGACGGTTCCTTCAGGGGTGCCATCACTGCGGAAGAAGCCGTTGCTGCCCGCCGTGTCGGCCGCATAGAAGTAGAGCGCTCCCGCGAAGACCGTCAGGCACGTGGGATTGGAGCTGTTCACCGTCAGGGGGGAGATGTCTTTGACCGCGACCGTTCCCCCCGTAGTGCCGTCGGTCTTCCACAGCTCCATTCCGGCAGCGGTGGTCGTCGCGGCGAAGTATACGGTGGAGCCGACGGCAACCATGCCGTGCGGATAGGAACTCACGTTGGTGGTTCCAGTGTAGATGTCCTTGAGAAGAAACGCAGGCTGTGGCCCGAGCGCGCTGGTTGCAGCTTTGACCGGCACTACAATCGTTGTCGCGGATGGGGGTGGGGTGGTGCATGCTTGTGCCACAGCCAGTCCGGCATACGCCCAGACGCGACGATCGATTCTCCCAGCCCGCATCCTGTTGCCCCTCCGCTTTCCACGCCTACCACGGGTCGGCCCGTGAGCTGGCGCACCCTTGGATCGATCTCATACAGGGTCGAGGCTACCTGGACCATCTCGGACAAGTCAATCGGTGAGAAATCATGATATGACAGCGCTTAGCATGGATGCATGTCCTAGTCTTGTTTCGCGGAAGCGATGTGAAAGCAACCACTTGTGGTCGACCTGGATCACGATCGCCAGGTCTGGTGTAGTGGATGGCCTGGCTCTCGAGTTCGAGGCGCTAGCTCCCCCGCGCAGGCGTCTACCGTACCGAGCGCCGTGCCCCTTTCACCCCGGGAACGCCGTGCTCAGGATGGCCGCAATCTTCAGCCGCACCAAAGGAACATCCCGCTGCACGATATCCCAAAGCAAATCCACATCGAGCCCGAAGTACCCATGTGCAATGACATCCCGCAACCCCGCCATCTTGCGCCACGGAACGTCGCCGTAGCGCAGGCGCAGGTCGTCAGGCAGGCACTTGCTGGCCTCCCCGATGACCTCGAGGTTGCGCGCCACGGCGTCCACGACCTGATCGGCGCGCGAGAATTCCTCTTGGCAGAGGCCGAGCGTGTAGCGCCCGATCTTGTCGCACGCCCTGAGAATGTCCTCGAGGTAGAGGCGAAGGTCACGCGACACGAACGAGCTCCGCCTCGATGCTCGCGCGCAATCTGCCACTCACGGACGCCTCGGTAGCGAGATCGACCCGGCGCTGCAAGAGGTCTTCGAGAAAGAACTTGAGACCGAAGAAGGCATCGGAGGTCACGACCGGCTCGAAGGAGACGAGCATGTCGATGTCACTCGCCGAGGTCGGCTCGCCTCGAGCTACCGAGCCGAACACCGCGAGCGACGCGACATTGAATCGTTGCTGGATTTCCCCTCTGACCTCGCGCAGACGCTCCATGATGTCGTCATCTCGAACACGGGGCCTCGCTCGCGAATTGTCGGCGGTCGCCGTGACGCTCCTGCGGAGGCTCGCCGGCAGCTGCGTCTCGGTGAGGCCCGTCGCGTCTAAGTTCTTCGGCGGACGCTTCGGTCCATCACTGCGATCCCGGAGCGCATTGCCGACCGCGGTGAAGAGCTCGCCTACCGCGTTGCAGCGAAGCCGCGTTCCGCGCCCCCTTCGCCCCAACACGAGCCGGCCGAGGCCAGCCAACTCTAGGTTCCTAAACAGCACGAAGTAGAGCTTACGTGCGTTCTTTTGGTCGATAACGTCATATGGATCTTTATCTGCTTGGACACGGCTCGCGAGTCGTACCAGCTCATCGAGGCGCAATTCATCGCCGCAGAGTCCCTTGCCGGCTGGACGCGGCAGAGAAGCGCATTCGTGACTCAAGGCCGTCAGCAGCGCCGAATCTAGGGCTGCGCTGCTCAGGATGGCGCGCGTGGCCGCTGCCAGTTCTTCGCTCGACATGATTCATCTATAGGATTCATATCTCATGACGTCAACGATTAAAGGATCCTTTGCCGTATCGGAACCTGCGTCACACCGTGGCCTTAGCCAAAAAACTCCACCGCCAGTCCAACCGCCCCCGCAGCCGCGCGCATCACGGCATCGGCCGTCACCAGGCGCTCGGCACCGAGCTGCTGCGCCGCCGCGAGGTGCAGGGCGTCGAGCGTACGCAGCGGCACCTGCGGGATCTCGGCGATGAGGTTCGATGCGCCCTCGAGCATAAGCCGCGACAGCTCATGCTCAACCATGTAGCCCTGGCGAACGTCGTCCCGGAACGTGGCGAAGACTTGCGCCTCGAGCGTCGCGTCGAGCTCCCTCCCGCGCCGCCGGCGCGCCAGCAGGCGGCGCATCTGCACGGTGGTCAGGGTGCTCACGAGCAGCAGCGACTGCTCGGCGAGAAACGCATCGACCTCGTCGCTGCGCGCCTCATTGAGGTAACGCTTGGCGAGCGCGCTCGTGTCGAGATAGCAGACGCTCAACGCTCGTCTCGCTCGTGGCGCACCATCCCCTCGCTCGCGCTTAGGCGCGGCATCTTGCTGCGCAACAGCGCCTGTGACGGCAGCCGACGCGGACCGTGCAGGGGCACGATACGGGCGAGGGGTTGCCCCCGCCGCGTCAGTAAAACCTCGCCTTCTTTGGCGAGGAGCACGTCGATAGATGTGAGGTGCAAGCACGCCTCGCGGATGGATATCTTTTTCATAGGTTCAATGTGACACACCCGCCGCGGGTCTCGGGCACTGCTGCCCACGGCCGCGACCAGCGCCAACTCCTCGAGCCGGCGGAGCCGATCGCGGGTGGCGCGGGGGGGGATTCCGATGTGCGCCGCCACCTTGCTCGCGGACGCGGCGGACGAGCGCCGCACGAAGGCGAGGATCTGCCGGTCCACCGCGTCGAGCTCCGGCGTGCCGCGCGCCCGGCGAAGGGTGACGCGAAAGCCCGTGCCGATCTCCTCGAACTCGGGCGGCGCCAATCCCGCCTGGCGGCACGCGTCTGCCATTCGTTGAATGCCAGATCCCCACAGTTCGATGAGCCCGAGGTCGTAGAAGACACGTCCGATCACGCGGTTGCGCAGCTTGGAGACTCCACGCAAGATGTCCTCGATCGTCAGGCCCGGAGGCAGGCCACCGGGGTTTTCGATTTCGATTCGGTCGCTGAAGATGGCGAGCCGGATGGGGGCGCCGCGTTGTCCGTAGTCGTTCGCCCCCAAGCGTCTAAGGCTGCCCAGCCGCCCCCACCTGCCGCAAGAACTCGGGGCAGGTGACAAGCTTATGCCGCCACATCCGGTTCCACCACCGCCCCTTGCTCGACAGCCAAGCCGGCGGAAACTGCGACACGGCCGCATACGGCAAGTCGATGAGCAGGCGCGCGCCATCGCGTGGCTCGCCCTGGTAGGTGGTCAGCAAGGCGAAGCTCGCCGGTCGCTCACCGCACGCCGCGGCGAGCGCCCCCAACGGCTCGTAGACCACCTCGACGTGCGGGGGCTTGATGAAGCGGCGCACGAAGCGCGTGCGTGGATCAGCGCCGGGCTTCTCGACGTCGCCGTAGATGTCGGTCGCCGATAAGACGACCGAGCCCGGCGGCAAGTCAGCGAGCGCTAGATCAATGCGGTTGCGGTCTTTGATCAAGAAGAAAGCGCTGTACACGAGCAGCGCGATGATATTGAGCACCGCCACCGCGCGCACATAGGTGAGACCGCCGAGCCAACGGCTCACCGCCATGCCCGCTCCCGCTCCCGCTCCCGCTCCCGCTCCCGCTCCCGCTCCCGTTCCCGTTCCCGCTCCCGCTCCCGCGCCCGCTCCCGCTCCCGCTCCCGCTCCCGCTCCCGCTCCCGCTCCCGCTCCCGGGTTCGCACCTACGCCCGCGCCCGCCCCCCGAGCGGCCTCGAGGGCGAACATGCGCAGAAGCAAGAGCGCCGCGGGCGCGACGAGCGGCATGAGAAAGCGCGCCTCTTTGTGTGGGATGAGCATGTGCACGAGCACGAACAGCAAGGATGCCCACGATAGAGCGCGATAGAACGGCTCGTCGTCGGTCGCTTTGGCGGCGCGGCCGAGCCACAGCCAGACGAGCGGATTCACCGTGATCCAGGCCACATCGACGAGGTAGGTGTACCACGACGCGCGGCCGTAGAGGCTGGCGCGGTTCTCGATGAGGTTTTGGAAGAAGTAGTTCCATGGCGAGAACGTGAGTTCGCCGTAGCCCCACCAGTCGAGCCCGATCCCGACAACGAAGCTCGCGAGCACGCCGAGCCCGAAAAGAGCGAGCGCCTCGCCGACGCGGCGCTGGTCGCCGGTCGCGGCTTCGCTCGTTCGAGCCGCCCCGACTGTGTCACGGGTTTCGTCGCTGACCGCGACCGCTCGACGCTCACGCCACCACGCCCAAGCGCGCACGAGCCAAAACGGCGCCACGAACAAGGCCACCTGAAAGCGGCTCCAAAAGGCGAGACCGGCGAGAAGGCCCGAAGTCAGGCCGAGCAGACGCGGCTGTGCGGCGAGGCGCGGGGCAGCGGCCTGTCCCGGCGTCTCGATGAACGACCACAACGCGAGACTCGCGCCGAGCAGGATCGTCGCGAAGGCCTCGGATGAGTGCCGCACGAGCATGCTCGGCACGAACCATAGGGCCGCGACCGAGAGCGCGCCCCATTTCCACAGCGGGCCGAGCGGTGCCCCCCCGCGTGGTCGCGCCGCCCGCCAAAAGAGCGGCAGCACGAGCGTGAGCAACGCGAGCTGCACGAGCAGCATCAGGCGCTCGTAAACGAAGTGCTGATAGCCAAAGGCCCGCACGAGCGGGGCGAGCAGGGCATAGTAGACCGCCGGTTGAAACCACGGCCGCATGCGCGCCCCAAACTCCCACGGCATGTCGGCGTCGGGCTGCACGCCCGCCTTCTCGAGATAGAAGGCCGAGATCTGACCGACCTCGTCGTTGTGGTAGTAGCCGTAAATGCCAAACGCCGCATAGGCGCAGGCCACCCACCACACGATTGCCCCGATGGGCAAACCTCGCCAGCGCGACATCGTGTTAAAGGAGGTTGGTCGCGAGCTCAGCCAAGTCCGAGCGCTCGCCCTTGACGAGCGTCACGTGTCCGAAGATGCGCTCGGCCTTGAATCGATTGACCGTGTGCACGATGCCGTTGTTGGTCGAGTCGACGTAGGGATTGTCGATCTGGTACGGGTCGCCGGTGAGGATGATCTTCGTGTTGTCGCCGGCGCGGCTGATGATGGTCTTGATCTCGTGCGGCGTGAGGTTCTGCGCCTCATCGACCACCATGAACTGGTTCGGGATGCTGCGGCCGCGGATGTAGGTGAGTGGCTCAATCGACAGCACGCCCATGTCCATCAGCTCGTGGTAGCTGCGACCCTGGCGTCGCTCGCTCTTGCCGAGGCCCATCAAGAACTCGACATTGTCAAAGATCGGCTGCATCCACGGGTTGAGCTTCTCCTCGATGTCACCGGGCAAGTAGCCGATGTCTTTGCCGAGCGGGAAGATCGGGCGCGAGATGAGCAGGCGCTGGTAGACGCCCTCTTCGGTGACCTTGTGCAGCCCTGCCGCGATGGCGAGCAAGGTCTTGCCGGTGCCGGCCTTGCCGACGAGCGTGACGAGCTTGACCGCGTCGTTCATGAGGATGTCGGTCGCGAAGGTTTGCTCCTTGTTGCGCGGCCGAATGCCCCACAAGCCGTCCTTCTGCTTGGCGATGGGCTCGAAGGTCTGGTTGTCGATGTTCACCTTGGCGAGCGCCGTGTGGGACGGGTTGGTCTCGTCACGCAGCACCGCGAACTGGTTCGGGAAGTAATAGGGATCCGGCAGGGCGAGCGCGCCCGTGCGGTAGAACGTATCGATGGCGTCGCCCGAGACGTTCACGTCCGAGACGCCGGCGTAGAGCTCGGAGATGTCGGTCTTCTCCGAGTCGAAGTCGTCGACCTTCAAGCCGAGCGCCGCGGCGCGGATGCGCAAGTTCACGTCTTTCGTCACGAACGTGACGACCGTGCCCGCCGCCGCTTTCTCCTGGCACTCGAGCGCCGTCGCCACGATGCGGCCGTCAGTCTTGTGCTCGCTCTCGAACTCGGGCGGCAGCCGTCGGGCCGAGAGCGCGACGCGCAAGATGCCGCCGTTCTCGATGGGCACGCCCTGCGTGATCGTGCCTTCGCTCCTGAGCTCGTCCAAGTGGCGCGTCACGAGGCGGGCGTTGCGACCGAGCTCGGAGAGGTCCTTCTTGAAGGTGTCGATCTCTTCGATGACATAGATCGGGATGACCACCTCGTTGTCTTCGAAGGCGAAGATGGCGCGTGGATCGTGCAACAGGACGTTGGTGTCGAGAACGAATATCTTTCTCATGCGCTGCTGATGGCCTCCCGCTTGGGTTTGAGCGAGTCGTACACGACGATGCGATTACGTCCTTGGTGCTTCGCCGCGTACAACGCTTGGTCTGCCGATTCGGTGAGCTTCGCCTTGGTGGTGCCGTCCTCGGGGAAGGTGGCGATGCCGAGCGAGATGCTCGAGCGGAACGTGCCTTGCTCGCAGCGAAAGGTCTCGGCGGCGACCGCGAGCCGGATGCGCTCGGCGGTCTGGCGGGCGCCCGGCCTGTCGCTCTCCATGAGGATGGCGAACTCCTCGCCGCCGTATCTCGCCACGAGGTCGATGCGGCGCGCCGTCGCCCCGAGGATGTTGGCGACGCGCTTTAGGACGATGTCGCCGACCGGGTGGCCGTAGGTGTCGTTGACGCTCTTGAAGTGATCGATGTCGGTGAAGATGAGCGAGAGCTTGCGGCCGTACCGCTCGGCCGCGCCGATCTGCTCGTCGAAGCGGCGCTGAAAGTCGCGGTGGTTCACGAGGCCCGTTAGGCCATCGGTCGTGGCCATGCGCTCGATGCTCTCGTTCATCTGCGCGTTGGCGAGGGCGATGGCGGCGTGGTCGGCGATGACGCGCAGCATGTCGAGCATGTCGTGGGCGAGAAAGTCCTCGCGCGGACTCGCGAGCACGAGCGAGCCGACGCCCTGGTCTTGCCAGATGAGCGGCACGACTTTGACGCCGGCGAGCGGTAGGTGGATCATCGGGCTCAAGATGGCTTGCGTGGCGCTGCGCGAGGTGCCGACCGGCAAGGGGTGCCGCGCCTTGATGGCCGAGCCGACGAGGCCTTCTTCGGCGTTGAACTCGCGGCCGACGAGCGCCTCGGCCTCCTTGGTGTGGCCGACCCAATCGACCGCCTCCAAGCGCTGGCGATTCTCGCGCTCGAGCGAGACGGTGACCGCGGCGAACTCGACCTGCGCCACGCGGCGCGCCGCGATGATGGCTTGCTCGGCCACCTCGCGTGCCTTGCGCGTCTTGTTGAACTCACGCGACGCCTCGTAGAAGCGCTCCTTTTGGAACTTGTCACGATCCATGTCGGCGAAGATGCGCTCGACCTGCACCGTGCGGTTGATCTCTTGCGCCAAGGTGCCGAGCACTGCTACGTCCGAGTCGTCGAAGGCGCGGCCGTCTTTGCGATCGGCGATGAGCACGCCGCGTAGGTGCGGCCCCTCGAGCACGGGCACCCCGGCGAAGTCGGTCACGGCCTCGGGCCGCTCGTAGTACACGAGGCCCGCGTGGCCGGCGCGCAGGCTCGTCAAGACGAGCGGCTCCTTGCGCTTGGTGATGGCGCCCAAGAAACCTTCGGCAGCGGCGAGGGGCTTGTCGGTCACGTGATCCGAGGCGGAGCGCAGCTCTTTGAGCTTGAGCTTGCTGCCGCCCGCGTCGAGCCAGAACAGCGCGACCGTGTGCGGCGCGAGCGCGCGCTCGGCCACGCCGAGCACGTTGTATAACGAATCGTGGATGGCGCGCACCGAGCCCACGTGCCGGCGTTTGGCCATCTCCTCGGCGCTGATCTGGCGGTCCGAGAGCGACAGACCCGAGCTCAGGCGAAACTCGCGCGCCTCGGCTTCGACGCCGTCCAAGAAGCCCTTCACCTCATGGGTGACACGACGCTCTCGAGCCGAGACTTCGGTGCGCAGGAACAAGGCGTAGAGCAGACCGAAGAGCAGGTTGAATGACGTGTGGGAGGCGAGCAGGCGCCAGCCCTCGGGCGCCGTTTGTACGAGCTGGATCGCCGTCTCGCAGCCGATGATAAGCGTGAGGAACCCGAGCGCGAGCACGCGGCCGTGGTAGGCGACGAGGAAGGCGAGCAGCGCGTAGACGAGTGGGTAGAGCAGCCCACTCGGGCCGCCCGTCACCTCGATGACCGCGAAGGCGGCGGCGACAAAGAGCGTGCCGAGCTCGGCGTCGGCGAGCGCCGGACTCTTGCTCGCCATGACGCTCTTGCGCGCACGCTCGAACAGTCGATGGACGATGAGCGCGCCGAGCCCGGCGAGCACCGCGAGCGCGAGTCTCAGGTCCGCAAGATCGCGCAAGAGCCCCGTGACTGCGAGGCCGAGGGCGCAGAGCGACAGCGCCCAGACGAGCCCGCTGCGCGCTACTTGGCGCAGGCCCGAAAGCAGCCACCCGGCGAAGTCGCCGGCCACGGCATGCCCGGGGATGCGCGCGCGACGACTGCGCGGACCGCGCGCGGAATGCGATTGGGAGCCCACTGTCCACTACATGCCGCACCCACTCAAAAGGAGCAAGAGCGTACGCGCCCCGCGTGGCTTGTCACGGTGCGTCGAGCGCCGTCGTCAGCTCCGTCGAAGGCGTGGCGGGCTCGCCGCCCAAGATGAGCACTTGCTCGAGCGCCAGACTCGCACTTTGGAAGTCGCGCTCAGCGAGGGCGAGCGTCGCGCTGCGCACGAGCTCGTTGAAGCGGGGTGTCTGCTCGGGCGTCAGTGGCTTGCTGCGCGCCCCCTCGCGTACGAGCTGGAAGCGGCGTGAGACGAACCCAACATCGAGGGTTGCGGCCTGGACGCGGGCGCTAAGCGCGCAGGCGAGGCGCGTCGCCGGCCAGAACGTCCCGAGGCGGCGCAGGCGCCCGATCTCACGCGCCAAAGCCACGCCGTCGTCGAGGTCGAGCAGGCGCACGTGGCGCTCATCGAGCCCGGCGGCGAGGCGGGTGAGGGCGTCGGCCAAGTCGTCGGCCGCTGCAACCTCACGCTTGGCTACGACCGGGCAGCCCGCGGCGACCTCTTGGTCTTCGACGCGGGCGCTCGGGTCGCTCGCCTTCGGCTGCGTACCGTCCATGCTTTCGCCGCCGTTCGTCAGGCTCGCGAGCGGCAAGGCGTACGGGTCGCGGCTCGGCAAGACGCGCACGAGGATGTCGTTGAGCAGCTTGTTGGCCTGCACGAAGTTCTCGTCGCGTTGCGCTCGCAACGCCGCGGCGAGCTTGGCGCTGAGTGTCGGATCCCGGCCGGCAGCGTTGGAGCGACGCAGCAGCCCGGCCGTGCGTGTCACCTTCGCCCCGACGAAGGCACCGTCGATGTGCACGTCACGGATGATAGCGGCAAGCTGCGCGGCGTCGGTGAGCAGGGTGCACGCGGTGTCGGGGCCGAGCGTTACGTCGAGGCGGCGGCGCGTGCTCTGCCCAACCTCGTCGAGGTCGCTGATGTGCAGGCTCGCCTTGATGAGCAGCGCGCGTGGCGCAGCTAGGGACTTGCTGACGGCGGCGAGGGTCGTGCGTTTCGTCTTGCGGGTCCCGGCCTCTTTGCATTCGACGACGGGGGCGCTCGGGGCGGCTCGGGCTGCCGGCTTGCGTTTGCTCGCTCTCGCGCGTGGCGGCGCCGCGTGCGCCGCGGATGGCAACACGAGCTCGGCGACACAGAGCGAGGCGATGATGAGCGAGCGGGTCAGCCCCATGCGTCACGATTCTCGCATGCCTTGGCCAGCCGCCCAACGTTTTAGCGTTTGGGTGGGCGAGGCATCGAGGCATCGAGGCAGCGTCGTCGCGAATCGCGAACTGTTGCGAACCATTGACACGCCGCGTCTTGATCGTTACCTAGAGGCCTCGGCTCCTGGGCTCGACCCCAAAAGGCCAGCGCCATCGGGGGGCGTGTCAACTCTCTCTTTCTTTTGCCGAACGAGGTTAACATGGTGCGGACTGAGGAACTCAAACGTCAAGCCAATGTGATGTGGAAGCAAGCCGTCGATCAGCTCGACGAGGTGCGCGAGCGCATCGAGAATTCGCGTGAGCGCTTCGAGGCCGATCTCGACAAGCTGCGTCGCGAGCGCGACAAGCTGCTCAAGCGCGTCGGAGACCAGACGCACAAGCTCGCGCAAGACGGCACGCTGCCCATGCCCGCCTTCGTCAAGGCGACCGTCGATCGCATCAATCGCATGCTCGACCACATGATGAGCAAGCCGCCGGCCAAGCGCGCAAAGAAGGCGGGCGCCAAGGCGCGCCGCAGCCGCGTCGACTAGCCGAGCAGCGTTCGCGCAGACGCGCCACGCTTCGTTAGCGCTTGCTTCGATCGGGCATTTGTCATAAGAGACTGCCCGCCGCGGCCGCTTCGGTGGCCGGCGCGCGTCTTTGACATGAAGTGTCGGGGCTGTAGCTCAGTTGGGAGAGCGCCTGAATGGCATTCAGGAGGTCGACGGTTCGATCCCGTTCAGCTCCACCACTTCCTGTTTCGTTCCCTCTAGCGCGCGCGAGCTTCTTCGTGCCGCCTTCGTTCTCGTAAAGTCCGAGCGTCGACGCGATGTGGGTTGCTCCTTGGCTCTGCACCTTGCTCGCGGTTGGGCCAACGCTCGACCCCCTCGAGGGCTCGACGGTCACGGCCGCCGACGCGACCGTGCTGCCCGCGGGAGGTTTCGCGGCGAGCGTTGCCGATCTGTGGTTGCTCGAGCTCGTCAATCTACGCCAGCAAGGCGGTGCGCTCGGGCTCTTCGAGCCGATGGCGCTCTCGGCGTACGGCTGGTCGTGGCGCGATACGCGCTTCTCGCTCAACAGGCTCGACCTCACTGACCCGGGTCGCTCGGGCGAGCCGCTGCTCGAGGCGCCCGAGGGGTGGGCGGATGCCACCGCCTATCGGGGCTTGTGGACGAGTGAGCCCACCTACGGGTGGAGTCTCGCGCCGAGCGACGCCAAGGCCAAGGCCAAGGTCAGTGGGCGAGGTGGGCTCGCTGCGCCGCTCGGTGGCGGCACGTGGGTGCCGAAGGGCTTGATGGATCGGGAGCCTGCCCTCGCCTCAGGAGCGACGCCCGTGCGCCGTGAGCTGCACCGTGGCGTCAATCTGTCGGCCGACGCTCGGCTCCCCTTTGGCCGCGCCGCGTTCGAGCACGTCACGCAGACGCTGCGTTTCCCGACGCTCGTCGACGGCGCGCGCACGCCGTATGACGCGGAGCCCGCGCTGCTCGACGACGAGGCAAGTCGCACGACCGCCCTGCTCGCCTACGATTGCGACTGGTGCGGCCGTCCGGCGCGCGTGCTCGCCATGGGGCAGACGACGCGCCGCGCTCATGCCGACGCCGAGTTTCGCCACCCCGCTGCGGCGACCCTCGCCTCGCACACCGACGCGCTTGCCACGCAGCTTGCCGTCGACCTCGCGCGAGGCCCTGGCTTTAGCCTCGATGCCCGCATCGGGGCGGCGCTGCGCCACGAGTCGCTCGAGCCAAATGGCGCTGCGCCGCTCGTGCGCGACCTCGAAGGCGAGTGGCTATGGACCGGGCGCGAACGCGCCGGCGTCGATTCGTTGCGCCAACGCTACGAACTCGTGGTCGATGGGAACTTCGGCGCCGATGAGCTCGCCACGGTGCGGGCGAGCGCCGGCACGGGCCTTGTGGGCGAGAGCTCGCACTTCCCACAGGATCGCGCGGCGGTGACCTTCGAGCGCGCCGGCGTCCCTGAGAATCGCGCCCTCTACCTGAGCGTCTTCGATACGGGGCAGCGGGCCCACGAGCGCCTCGACCACGCTCGGCTCGAGGTCGAGGCGCGGCCGACTCTCGCCGGGGTGGCCGTTCGAGCGACCGCGGCCCTAGACTACGCGGCGGCTATCGCCTCGAGCGGCGCTGCGTCGGTGCACTACGTGTCACCGGCGCTCGGCGTCGCGGCGAGCACGTCGCTCGGCGGCACGCGCCTTGTTGCCCTCATTCGCCACGAGCCGGTGGCGCTCGGCAGCGAGCTCGCGCGATACATCGATCCGGCGCAGCCGAGCGAGCTGCGCTACCTTTGGAACGACAACGGTGATCTCGTGCCCGAGGTCGGTGAGGAGGGCGCGCTCGTGGCCCGCTATGGCGGCGCCGCCAACGTGCTCGGGTCTCACTTGGCGCGCCCGACGAGCAGCCTCCTGGCGCTCGGCTGGCAGGCGCCGCCGCTCGGTCCTTGGCGCCTGTCGACGCTCGGCGTCGCGCACCTGATGCGCGGCAGTTACACAGTAGCGCTCGCTGGCCCGGCCGCCGCGAGCTACTCGCCTGTGCGGCTCGGGGACGTGGCCGGCGCGAGTCCGTACCTCGCCGACGAAGACCGCGCCCTGACGGTTTATGCGCGGGCCCCCGGCACTGAAGGCCAGGAGATCTACGAGCTGCGCAACGCCGCGCGCGCGGCATACTACCTCGGTGCCGAGGTGCGACTCGAGGCCGACACCGGCGACTGGTGGTTCGTCAACCTCGGCGTGGCTGGCTACTACAGCCTCGGCACGGCCGCGTTCGGCCTGTTCGCCGACCGCAACGACATCGGCGCCATCGACCCGGCCAGCGCTGATCCGAACGCCGGCATCAACTCCTTTGGCAGCGTCGACGCGGCGCGCGCCTATCACATCAAGCTGCTCGCCGGGGTGCGTCCCTTCGAGGGCGCATCGGCAGCCTTGGCGCTGCGCTACCGCGACGGCGAGCCGATGACTCGCCTGCTCGCCGTCGAGGGCCTGCCGCAAGGTCCGACCCTCATCATGACGCAGTCGCGCGGTAACCCGACGCCACGCTTTACGTTCCACATGACGCTCGATGTGCGCCTGCGCTACGCGCGCGAAGTCGCCGGCACGACGACGGCGCTGCGTTGTGATATCTACAACCTCCTTGGCTCCGGTACTGAGCTGCTCGAAGATACGCGCAGCGGTCCGACGCACCGCCAGGCGCTCGAGATGATGCCCGGCCGTGCGCTCGTTCTCACCGGCGAAGTGCAGTTCTAAGAAGGCAACTCGGAAGGAGGCGTCACGTACCGATGAGCTCGACACTCGCCTCTGACGCCCTACCGCAGACGCACTCCTCGAGTCTGCGCACGAAGGCGCTCCTCGCGGTGCTCGGGATCGTGTACGGCGACATCGGCACCTCGCCGCTCTACGCGTTTCGCGAGTGCTTCAGCGGCCCGCATGGTCTCGCCCCCTCGCGCGATAACGTCATCGGCATCGTGTCGCTCATCGTCTGGTCACTCGCGTTCGTAGTTATCGCCAAGTATCTCGTATTCATCATGCGCGCCAACAACCAGGGAGAGGGCGGCATCTTGGCGTTGCTCTCGTTGGCCCGGCCGAAGAGCACGAGTCGCTTGGGTGGGCTCATCATCTTGGCCGGCCTGTTCGGTGCCGCCTTGCTCTACAGCGACGGCATGCTGACGCCCGCCATCTCGGTGTTGAGCGCGGTCGAGGGCGTCGCTATCTTTGCGCCGACACTCCACGGTCTCGTCGTGCCGGCGAGCGTCGTCATCCTCGTGACGCTGTTCTTTGTGCAGCGGCGCGGCACAGCAGTCGTCGGGGCTATCTTCGGTCCGCTCATGCTCGTCTGGTTCGTCGTACTCGCGGCGTCCGGTCTGCCGCATGTCGTAGCGCAGCCGAGCGTGCTCGTCGCCTTGAGCCCGAGTTACGCCGTCGGCTTCTTGTGGGAGCACGGCCCGCGCGGCTTGCTCGTGCTCGGCAGCGTCGTCTTGTGCGTCACCGGCGCCGAGGCGCTCTACGCCGACATGGGACACTTCGGCCGACGGCCTATCCAGATCGGCTGGTACGCGGTGGTCATGCCAGCCTTGCTCATCAACTACCTCGGCCAAGGCGCACTGCTGCTCGACGACCCGCAGCACGTGCACAACCCGTTCTACGGTCTCGTGCCGCGGCAGCTCCTCGTGCCGATGGTGATCATCGCCACGTTGGCGACGGTCATCGCTTCACAAGCGCTCATCTCGGGAGCCTTCTCGTTGACGCGCCAGGCGATCCAGCTCGGCTATCTGCCGCGCCTGAATGTCGTGCACACCTCGAGCTCGGCGCAGGGGCAGATCTATATCCCCGAGGTCAATTGGGTCTTGATGGTGGCGTGCGTCGGTCTCGTGGTCTTCTTCGGCGGCTCGAGCAGCTTGGCCGCGGCCTACGGCATGGCGGTCACCGGCACCATGACCGTCAGTACGTTCTTGTTCTATCGCGTGGCACGGGGGTGGTGGGGGCGGCCGCGGGCGGCGGCGCTGTGCGCGTTCTTCTTGGCCATCGACCTGCCGTTCCTCGGCGCCAACGCCGTGAAGATTCTGCATGGCGCGTGGCTGCCGCTCGCCATCGCCGCCGGGATCCTCATCGTGATGACCACCTGGCGCAAGGGTCGTCTTCGCCTCGCGTCCTACATGATCAAGCTCAGCCGGCCGCTCGACGAGTTCGTCTCCGAGCTCAAGAGCGCGCCGCCGACGCGTGTGGGCGGCACGGCCGTGTTCATGACCGGCAGCCCGAGCGGCACTCCGCCTGTCCTGCTTTTTCACTTGCGGCACAGTCAGGTGTTGCACGAACAGGTCGTGCTGCTCTCGCTCGTGACCGAGCCGTTGCCGCACGTCGGCCACGCGCAACGCGTCGAAGTGACTCCGCTCGATGGCGGGATCTACCGCGTCATCGCTCACTACGGCTTCATGGAATCGCCGCGCGTCACCGAGGTGCTCAAGGCCTGTCGAACTGGCGGGTTGAAGGCGGTGCCGGGCACGACGAGCTATTACCTCGGGCGCGAGCGCCTCGTAATCGGCGAGCGCAGCGGCATGAGCCGCTGGCGCAAGTCGTTGTTCGCATTCTTGTCGCGCAACTCGCGCTCGCCGGCCGACTTCTTCAACGTCCCCGCCGATCGCGTCCTCGAACTCGGCATTCAGGTCGAGCTGTAGGCCCGCGCCCGCCTACGACCCCAGGCCGTACTCCTTGATCTTGTAGAGCAGGGCGCGGTGCGAGATCTCGAGCAGCTCGGCCGCCTTCGTGCGGTTGCCATGCGTCTTTTCGAGGCTGCGCCGAATGAGCTCGTGCTCGATGGCGCGCACCGCCTTCTTGATCGACAGGTCGTCGCCGAGAAACGGCAGGGGTCGCTCGCTCTCGTCGTTGCGCAAGCGTTCCGGCAGGCCCTCGAGCTCGACGCGCTCGCCGTCGGCGAGCACCATGGCGCGCTCGATGGTGTTTTCGAGCTCGCGAATATTGCCCGGCCAGCGGTAGTCGAGCAGCGTGCGCATGGCCTCGCGCGAGATTGTCATGTGCGGCCGGCCGAGGCGTGCGCCGCACTTGACCATGAAGTGCTCAGCCAACAGTGGGATGTCTTCGCGCCGCTCGCGCAGCGGCGGCACCACGAGTTGCAGTACATTCAAGCGATAGTACAAGTCTTCACGAAACTTGCTCTCCTTGACCATCACCGTGAGGTCGCGTGCCGTCGCGGCGACGACCCGCACGTCGACCTTGATGTCTTTGACATCGCCGACCGGTCGGATCTCGTCCTCCTGCAAGAAGCGCAGGAGCTTGACCTGCAGCGAGAGCGGCAGCTCGCCGATTTCGTCGAGAAAAAGCGTGCCGCCGTTGGCCTCGGCGATGAGGCCCGACTTGTTGCGCGAGGCGTCGGTGAAGGCGCCTTTGACGTGCCCGAACAGCTCGCTCTCGAGCAGCGTCTCGGGAATAGCGCCGCAGTTGATGGCCACGAAGGGGCCGCGCTTGCGCACTGACTCGGCGTGCAGGGCGCGCGCGATGAGCTCCTTGCCGGTGCCCGATTCGCCGACGAGCAGCACCGTTGACTTGTAGTCCGCGACCTTGCGCATCGTCGTCAGGACGTCGAGCAGGCGCTGGCTCTTGCCGATGATACCGGCCGGCGTCGGGTCGGCCACCCGGCCGCTCTTGAGCATCGCGTTCTCCGCGCGCAGGCGCTCGCGCTCTTCTTCGAGCCGCTGGCGCTCGACCGCCATCTGGATCTTGAGCACCACCTCGTCGGCGCGAAACGGCTTCGAGACGTAGTCGGCGGCGCCCATCTTCAGGGCCTCGATGGCGGTCTCGAGATCGACGAAAGCACTCATGACGAGCACGGTGACCGGTAGCTTTTGGTCGTGGATCTTCTTGAGCAGGCTGATGCCGTCGAGCTCGGGCATACGCACGTCGGTCAGGACGATGTCGATCTCACCTTGGCGCAACCGCTCGAGCGCGGCTTTGCCGTCGGCGGCCTCACTCACTGCAAAGCCGTGCCGGCCGAGCAGCATCGCGAGCATCTCGCGCATGCCCTCTTCGTCGTCAACGACGAGCACACGTCGACCGCGCTCGGCTGGCGCTCTCGCAGGTGTGTCGGCCATCGTCGCGAGTCTAGGGGCAGGGCGCTGTCGACGCAACTTGCCGGCGCCCCCGGGGGCGTCGCGGGGGCCCCGGCTCCACGGTTTGGCGTCCGTCGCTCGTCGGCGAGCGAGTGGTCACATGGGCCCTCTCGGCAGCTACGCTACGGGCGAGCGCAACTTGCCGCCGCGACGCAGTGCCCCAGCCGAGGTCACGCACACGGCGAGCGCCGGCGCGAACTCGGGCGCGGCTCCCGCTCGTAGCCCGCCGGTCGCGCTCGTCACGGTTGACGGCCTCGGTTCACGCGACGCCAGCATGTTCGTGCTCACCGGTCGCAGAGATGACAGGCTCGACGCAAGTAAGGTCCCCATCGCTAGATCGTTACCGATGCGGCCTCGATTGGTCAAGAGGCGTGGCAGGCGGCCACGTACGCGGCGTATCTGCGCCGAGTTCGCGGCAGGTCACGCAGCGTTGACGCCGCGCGCGCGGCGAGGCAACCTCCTTCGACATGACTGAGCGCCTCGACCACTTTGTCCGCGTCCAACTCGCTGATGGCGAGCGCCTCTATGCGCGTCTCGCCGGCGACACCCTGCATGTGCTCGCGGCACCGCCCTGGGTATCGACGAGCGAGACCGGCCGGCGTCTGCCCGCCACCGGCACGCGACGTCTCGCGCCAGTCGAGCCGAGCAAGATCATCGGCATCGGCCGCAACTACAGGGAGCACGCCAAAGAGATGGGCGCCGCGGTGCCGACCGCCCCGCTCATGTTCCTCAAAGCCCCCTCGTCGCTGCTCGATCCCGAAGGCGTCATCGAGCTGCCGCCCGAGAGTGCCGCGGTCGAACACGAAGCCGAGCTCGGCGTCGTCATCGGCAAGCGCGCTCGGCGCGTCCCGGCGAGCGAGGCCATGGCCCACGTGCTCGGCTACACGGCGGTCGGTGACATCACGGCGCGCGACCTGCAACGCGCCGACGGCCAGTGGGCCCGCGCCAAGAGCTTCGATACCTTTTGTCCGGTCGGGCCGGTGCTCGTCGGCGGGCTCGACCCCGCCGCCCTCGACGTGCAGGCCCGCGTCAACGGCGCCGTGCGCCAAAGCGGCAACACCCGCGATATGATCTTCGGCGTCGCCGACCTGGTCTCCTACGCGAGCGCGGCGATGACCCTCGAGCCCGGCGACCTCATCGCCACGGGCACGCCGGCCGGCGTCGGGCCGCTCGCGTCAGGCGACACGCTCGAAATCGAAGTTGGGCAGATTGGCGTGCTGCGCGTGTCGGTGCGCCGGCACGGCTGACGCCGCTCTCGAGGCCCGCGCGTGGCGCCCCTCAATCCTCGATGACAAACCGATAGCGCCAAGGGATGCGCGTCGGCACGGCTTGCCCCGCCACCTCGCCCGGGGCGAAGCGACAGGCCCGCATCGCCGCGCTCGCCGCCTCGTCGAGGCCGAAGCCGAGGCCTTTGATGACCCGTACGCCCTTGACGCTGCCGTCGGTGTCGACATCGAGCTCGAGCTCGACGACCCCCTCGATGCGTTGCTCCTTGGCGCCGGCCGGGTAGGGCACGCGGCAGTCGCCGACTTGGTGCGGCAGCTTGCTGATCTGGTGCATCGGCACGGGCCTGTAGGCGTTCACCTGGTCGGGCGGTGTGAACTCCGCCTCAGGCGCCTTCATGAGCGTGTTGCCGACGCGCACCGCGAACCCTGAGCCCGGGCCCACGGTCGAGCGCATGCTCACGCCAAACACCGGCCGCGGCTTCTCGGGCTTCGGCTGCTCACTCGGGGTCGGCGGCGGCAGGTTCTGCGTCAGATCCACGACTTTCGGCTTCGGGGCCGGCGGCTTTGGCTTCGGCGGCTCTGGCGGCTTGACCGGCTCTTTGCTGAGCACCGCGACTTCGATGGCGCGTTGCCGCGACGGGGGGCCGCGTCGGGCCGCATGACTCAGGCCGCCGAACAAGGCGGTATGGCCGATGAGCGAGGCCAACAGGGTCAGCGCATAGATGATGATCTCGCGGCGGCGCATGGCTACGAGCCGTCTACTTCGGCATCGGCCCGGCCACGGCCGTCGGGTCGACGTTGAGCGCGAACTTGAAGACGCCACCCGTGCGCACGAGGTCGATGAGCCAGATGACGCGGCCGTGCGAGACCTCTTTGTCGGCGGAGATGATAGCCTGGGCCTTCGGGTCGGTCTTGGCGACCTCGGGGATATAGGCGCGCAGCATCTCTTCGTTCGTCGGCGCGCCGTTCAAGAACAGCTCGCCTTCCTTGGTGAGCGTCAGCGCGAGCGTCGTTGGCTCGGGGGCTTGGCCGGTCGAGGCCTGTGGCAGCTCGACCTCGATCGAAGGTCGGGCGATGATGTTGGCGGTCAGCATGAAGATGATGAGCAGCACGAGCATGATGTCGACGAGCGGCGTGACATTGATGCCGGTGATGATGTCGTCTTCGCTCTGGGCGTGCGCGGCCATGCTACTTGGTGTCGCTCTTGACGTGCGCGAGTAAGACCCGTGTCAGACCGTCGGCGGCGCCGAGCTTCGAGCGGATATAGCGCTGGAAGGTGTTGAACAAGGCGACGGCCGGCAACGCCACGAGCAAGCCGACCGCCGTGGCGACGAGCGCCTCGGCGATGCCGGCCATGACGGCCGAGGACCCCTCGATGGTGTTGGTCGACAGGTCGCGAAACGAGCGGATGATGCCGAGCACCGTGCCGAACAGGCCGAGGAACGGCGCGTTGTTGCCGAGCGTGCCGAGATAGGCGAGCCCGCGCTCCATCTTGAGCTTCTCGAACTGCGTAGCGCCGGCGATGATCTCCTCGACCGACGCGGCGCCGAAGCGCAGGCCCTCGAGCCCGCGCAGCGCCACCCTGGCCATGTGCGAGCGGCTCTGAAGGAGCAGGGTGCGGGCCTCGTCGACCTTGCCTGCGGCAAGGTGCGCACCGAGCGTGGCGGCGAGCCCTTCGAGGTCCTCGCGGGTCTGGTAGAAGTGAATCACGCGCTCAATGGCGATTGAGAACGAGATGACGCTCAGAAAGAGCAGCAGGTACAGCACCCACTGTGAGCCGACGAAGAGAAAGACATCGAGGAGTTGGCCCTCGAGGGTCCGGATGGTGATGGCCTGGGTCTGCATGGCTTAGGCTTATAACCATTCCCGAGGGGCATGGAAACAGAGCCGCGTGGTTTGTTATTGACGCGGTGCCGGTGGGGCAAGCGGTGCGGCGGGGGCCGGCGCCTCAGGAGCCGGCGTGGCGGGAGCCGGTGCGGCAGAAGCCGGCGCGGTGGGAGCCGGCGCAGCCCCAGGCATAGGCATGGGCGCTGCACCCGTATCGCCTGTCTTCGGCTGCACGATGTTGAACTCGACGCGACGGTTGGCGGCGCGACCTTTCTTGGTCTTGTTGGAGGCGATGGGCTTGGACTGGCCATAGCCGAGCGCCTCGAGTCGGCTCGGGTCGACGGCGCGCTCGATGAGCGCGGCGCGCACCGAGTTGGCGCGGTCGTCCGAAAGCTTCAAGTTCTTGGCCGCGACGCCGACGTTGTCGGTGTGGCCTTCGATGATGATGCGCAGCTCGGGGTTCGACTTCATGACCGCGCCGACCTGGTCGAGGATCTCGAGCGACAGGGAGCCCTTGATCTTGGCCTTGTTGGTCTCGAAGTTGATCTGCTGCTTGATCTCGATCTGCGTGCCGGTCTTGACGACCAGGACCTTCTTCGGACAGCCGGTCGGAGCCATGCCGGGTACGTCGGGGCACTGATCGATATCGTCAGTGATGCCGTCGCCGTCGCGATCTCTGACCGGGCAGCCGTGGTTGCTCGCGGGCCCAGGCTCGTTCGGGCAGGAGTCGACGATGTCGAGCACGCCGTCCATGTCGTTGTCGGGATCCGGGCAGCCGTCGTCGTCCTGGAAGCCATCGCGGTCTTCGGGCTCGAGCGGGCACTTATCGAGGCGGTCGGGGATACCGTCGCCGTCACTGTCGCGGTCGCCACCCTCGGGGCAGCCATCGGTGTCTTCGAAGCCGTCAATGTCCTCGGGAATATCGGGGCACTTGTCGACGTCGTCGGGGATGCCGTCGCCGTCGCGGTCTTGGATCGGGCAACCTTGGTTGCTCGCCGGCCCAGGCTCGTTCGGGCAGCGGTCGTCTTTGTCGAGGATGCCGTCGTTGTCGTTGTCGGGATCCGGGCAGCCATCTTCGTCTTGGAAGCCGTCTTTGTCTTCGGGCTCGTCTGGACACTGGTCGACGCTGTCTTCGATGCCGTCGCCGTCGCGGTCGTTGCTCTCGCGAATCAGGACGCGCTTGTCGGCGCACTCATCGGGGTTCGTGATCTCGAGCGCACGCTTGATGTTCTGCGTCGCCGCCGTGTGGTGCCAGACGGCGCGGCTGTAGTTGCCTTCGTCGAGCTCATAGTTGAGGAACTCGAGCTGAGCTTCGGCCCGTGCCAACTCGGCCGGGGCGCAGCGATAGGCTCCGCGCTCGCGGGCGTTGGCGATCTTTTGCTGCATCAGCACGGCGTCTTCGCGTAGCTGCGCGCCTGCGACACAGGAGCCGACCGCGATCAGAGTTACCGCCGTGAGTGAGAGCCTCACGCCCCTGGCGCGCCACAGTGCTTGCTCGTCATGATGCATTGTCGAGGGTCTCTCCATGCTACCGCGGTGGGAGGGCTGCGGGTTGCGTGGATTGGGCCGCTTGCTCGGCCTTGCGCCGCGCCTGCAGCGCGAAGTCTAGGGCTTTGTCGGCATAGATGCGCGACGCCGAAAAATCAGCGTACGAATCCTCTTCGCGGGCCTTCTTGAGATACTCTTCGGCCGCGACGTATTCGTAAGTCGCATCCTTCTTCGCCCCTGCCGTCTCGGCAGCGCCGAGTGCGATGTTGGCCTTGATGATCTGCACGCCGCTGACGATTGGGCCGCAACCGTACAACGACGCTGCGGCGGCAACCCAGAAGATGACGGCGATCGTTCGCAAGGCACACTCCGCAAGTGCAAAGGCGCAAGAAACTAGGCGCTCGTGTTTGGTCGTAGCAGAGCCACCCAAGCGGGTCAACATTACTTGCGCTTGGCGAGCGGCATGGTGGCCGGGCCGCGCTTGACCGTCTTCCACGGGCCGTGTCCCTTGTTGGCGCTGGCGCGCGAGACGAGCACGAGGCGCCACAGCGTGTTGCCCCAGGCAAGCAGCACGAGCAGCGTGACGCCGCCGACGAGGTACCCGAGGGCGGTCGCCTGCAAGGGCTGCAACGTCGTGCTGTCGCTCGCAAAGGCGGCAGCTCCGCCGACCGAGCGGAGCGCGTCCCGGCGCGCGAAAACGACGAACGCCGTGCCGGCAAGGCCGATTGCGAGCACGCCAATCCCGAGCCCTAGATGCCCGGCGGCCAGCAAGCGCCGCGTCACGATAAAGGCCGCGATCGCGGTCAACACAAAGACGCCGATGAGCGGCGCGAGGGCTGCGGCCGGTGGCTCATCGGCGAGCAAGTAACCGAAGCTCCAGGCTGGGTAGCGGTGCGCCACGTACGCCATCGCCGGCACTTCGATGAGCGCTTGCAGCGCCACGAGGGCCCACAGCGCCGAGGAGCGCCACAGCCGACCCGACTCGACCATGTGACGGCTCGCCAGCGCGATACTCGCGCCGATGGCGACGTTGAGGACTAGGAATGCAGGAATGACGGCAGCACCCCCTTGATGAGGTTTCGAGGGGGGCCTCATACCATGGGCTCGTGGGCGGAGGAAATCCCGCGCTTAGTGACCCGCGGCCCCGCTCACGAGCTCGGCGAGCGCGCGTGCGTCCGTGTCGGCGATGGCGACGTACTCGACGCCGAGCAACAGCCCCGCGTTGTTGCTGCGGCTCTGGCCCGACCAGACGACCCGGCCGATGGCACAAAGCGTGCGCGCCGGTAGTGCGAGCTCGATGTACAGCTCGTCGCCGCGCGCGACGGCGGCCTCTGTGCGCAGCCGAACCCCCGAGGCGCTGACAATCTCAGTCTCGGCGACGAGGCCGCGCGCTCTCGCGCTCTTTTGCAGTTTTGCCGCGTGCGACTTCGTGAGCAAGAACTGCCGGTCGCCAGGCACCGAAGTCTCGAGGATGAGGAAACGCGCTGCGAGGGCGAGCTCGGCACGCTCGGCGCGCCGTCGCTGGATGCGCTTGACCTGTGAGACGGCGGCGAGCGTCACGCGCGCGACGCGGGCGTTGTCGGGACTCTCGAGGTCGATGGCGGTGATGCTCGAGCGCAGCTCGCAGACACAGTCTTCGCGACAATAGTCGAGCGAGATCGCGAGCCCACGTGTCAGAGCGGCGGCGCTCGGTGCGTGTCGACAGTCGAGCAGGACCTCGCCGCTCTCGCGCACCGCCTCGACGACGGCGACGAGCTGGAGCCGCCCACCCGGCAGTTCGGCTACGAGCCGCACGCCCTGCTTGGGACGCGGAAACCCGAGGCGATCGCTCATGACGCGATGATAGCGCGAGGACGGTCCACAAAGATAGATGCAATACCGAGGTGAGCTCGCCGCCGTCCTCGGTTCACATTTGAAATCTGGTTTTCGGTTGTGGATTGACTCGGTATCCGTGACCGAGTCTTGCCCGTTTAATATTCTATCAACACACGCTATATCTTGTTTTTATATCAGCCCAAGGTTGTTATAAGGTGTAAATCAGCGCACGGTCTCATTCGCGAGGTCATGGCATGCGACCTGCAACGATAAACGTCAGCGAGGCGCGGCGCGTCGCTTGAGGTTGGTTTTCCCTCCCCCCCCAGCTTCAGGAGTGCGCCGCGTCTCGCAGTTTCTTTTCTTCCGACTTCCGACTTCCCGCTACGGTACGTTGAACGTATGGAGCACTTCGCCGTCATCGGCGATGGCGCTCACCTTCATCTTGCCGTCGGCGACTTCGGCGAGCAGGAAGTGGTGGCGCAAGAAGACGGTGTTGATCTTCGGCCGCCAGTCCTGCGTGAATGCACTCAGGCTCTCGAGCGCGCCGCCGCCGCCGCCAGTCGTGACCCACGTGACGCCCGAGGTCTCGCTCGCCGGGCCGTAGCTGTACAAGTGCGCGTGGCCGTTGAAGACCACGTTGACGTTGTTCGCGATGAGTTGCGGCTCGAGGTCGAGTCGGACGTAGTCGTCGCCGGTGACGCCACCGCCGTTCCAGTATTCGATGCGCGGTGGGTTGTGGAACACGGCGACGCGTAGATCGGCCGTCTTGAAGGCGTCCGAGGCGAAGATGGCGTCCTTGCAGCCCATGTGCAGCGGCAGCCCGATGCCGGCGCTCGTGCTGTCGAGGAAGAGAAAGTAGATGTTGCCGTACGACCAACCGAAGCAATACGGATCGGGCTGCGCGAGGTGGGCGCTAAACTGCGCGAGCGCAGGGTCGGCGCTCTCGTCATGGTTACCGGGCGCCGCCAAAAAGGGTACCTCCGCCGAGAGGGGCGCGAGCGGTGCGAGCAGTTGATTGTGGTACCGGCTCTCGGTCGGCGTGTCGACGAGATCGCCCGCCGCAATGGCAAAGCGCGGTTTGGCCGCGGCCATGCGCTGCGCGAGGGGGCCGAAGACGTTCGTGCCGTCTTGGTTGTCGCTCCAGACGACGAACGAGAACGAGGCGCGGGCGAGCGGCGCGGTGTGGAAGGTGTGGACCACGCCTGGATGCAGGAAGCCTGTGAGCTGGTAGGAGTACGTGGTATCAGGCTGCAGGCCGCTCAGGCGCACGCGCTGGTGCTGGCCGGGCAGCGCTGTCGCGCTCTGGCCGAGCGCCGCCGTCGGCCCAAAGGCTATGCTGCCGATGGCGTCGCCGGCCGGCTCCCAGGCGATGCTCACCGAGTCGGTGGTCACCCACGTCAAGTAGGGGGCGATCTTGAGCTCTTCGTCGGCAAGGGGCGGGCGGTCGTCGATGCACAGGTCGACGTCGTCGAAAAAGGTTTGGCCGCTCGGTGCGCCGCCGCGGTCGCTCTTGAGCGTCGCACGCACGAAGCGTGTGCCGATAGGCAGGGCGAGGCTCAGGCGCCGGCTCATCCAGAAGTCGTTCTCATAGGCTTGCGACGTGACAGCGGTGAGCTCCATGCCGCCGGCATCGAGGGCGGCGAGCTCGAAGTAGGCGAGTGGCACGGCGATGGCGCTGTTGCGGACCATGCCGCCCAAGTGCACCGTCGCGTAGCCGCTGTCGATGAAGGCGTGGCGTGGCGACATGTCGATGTCTTGGTGGGTCATTGCCGGGCTGCCGTCCCCAGAGGCGAACTGATAGGCGCCAGAGAAGGCGACTTGCTCCGGCCCAAGGATGGCGGCGTTGAAGCCACCGTTGTCGAGGGCCCAACCGGCCATCGAGCCGTGTTCGGCGTCGCCGTTGTAAATGAGACCGCAGGCGGTGTTCGGCGGCGGCGTGCCTTCGGGCTTCGTCGTGTTGTTGTCTTTTTGGCCAGGGGTGCCGGGGTCAGACTTGCCGCAGCCGGCGCTGAGTACTGCGCCGAGCGCGACCACAACCAGAGATGGCAATAGGCAGGACTTGACCATGTGACTTTACCTCGACGTGAACCCCGCCAACCGGGATCGGCGTATGCCATAGCATTTTCGCGGCCCAAAGGTCATCATTTGTGCACTTTGTCGTGGCGAAGAGGGGGCGCCCCCTCCCTCCCCCCGGAGGCTCGGGTCACGCTTTCGCCGTTGCCTTTCGCGTCTGCGACGCGATAGGGTGCCGCGCGTGAATCCCTCCTCGCGATCGTGTGTGCCGACCCTCGTCGTGGCGTTGCTGGCGCTCGCGCCGCGCGTAACTCTCGCCGAGAGCGCGAACACGATTGGCGCCGAGCAGTGCAAGGCGTGCCACGAGTTCGAGTATCAGGTGTGGGTCAAGACTGCGCACTGCCGTGCGCAAGACGCACTCACCGCCCTGCAAAAGCAGGACAGCAAGTGCAGCACCTGCCACACGGTGGCGAGCGTCGATGCGAGCGAGGAGAGAGCCGAGCCCAAATACGTCGGCATCGACTGCGAGCGTTGTCACGGCCCCGGCAAGTACTACCACGCTCGTTATGTGATGCGGGACCGCGAGCTCGCGCGAGCCGTCGGCCTCGTCGATATCAAGCCGGCGCAGTGTATGCAGTGTCACAGCGCCGGCGCGCCGAGCATGCGGCCGTTCGACTACGAGCAGCTGTGGGCGCGGATCGATCATGGCAGGAGTGCTCGCCAGGCCTGGGAGAGGGCGCATCCCACAGAGAAGCCGCCGGCCGGGGAGAAGCCGCCTGCGCCCGCCAAGTCGGCTGCGCCGAGCAAGAAGACCAAGTAGCGCAACCCTGGCGCCCGGGCCGCATGTGGCCCACGGCGCTTCACGAATGAGGTGAGCCCGCATGGCTCGATTTGTTGCGTCGGCCCCGAATCACCGACTCTTGCCTACGCTCGGTGTCGCCGAGGTCGCTTTTGCTGGGCGCTCCAACGTCGGCAAGAGCTCGCTGCTCGGCCTTCTGCTCGCCGAGCCCAAGCTCGTACGCACCTCGCGCACCCCGGGGCGCACGCAGGGGCTCAATCTGTTTCTCTTCGAGGAGAAGCTCGCGGTCGTTGACATGCCCGGCTACGGCTACGCCAAGCTCTCGAAGACGCAGCGCGCGAGCCTTCAACACATGATCCGCGGCTACCTGCTCGAGCGCGAGGGGCTGTGCGGCGTCGCCTTGCTCGTCGATGCGCGTCGCGACGAAGGCGTGCCGGCCGACGTAGCGATGGCGCGCATGATCGTCGATGCGGGCCGCTCGTTGCTGCTCGTCATCACCAAGGCTGATCTCGTGCCAAAGACGCGCCGTCTGCATGTCATCCGCGCCATCGAGGAGCGCTTCGGCATTCCACGCGACTGCGCGGTCGTCTGCTCGGCCAAGACGGGCGAGGGGCGTGATGAGCTCGTGCGCTCGATGCTCCAGCTCACAGTGGCGGAGACGACGAGTCAGTGATGGGCGGCGTGCCTCGCAAGCTCGCGTGGCTGCTGGCGCTTGGCGTGGGCGCCGCGCCTGGAGTTCTGCTCGCAGCCGGCCGCGCCGCCCCGCGCCTCGGCACGGCCGTCGATCGCGTCGTGGCCGTCGTGGACAAGCAGGTCATCACGCTCTCCGAGCTGCTCGTCGAGACCCGCGTGGCGCTCGTCTACAAGGCCGGCGAGACGGCCGCCGCCGCCGACCTCGACGACGACTTGCTCAAGACGTTCACCGACTACGTCGTCAACCAGACTTTGGTAAGCCTGCAGGCGCGGCGCCTCGGCGCGACCGAGGTGTCACAGGCCGAGATCGACAGCGAGCTGTTGCGCTTTAGCCTCCAGTTTCGCTCCAACGACTCCTATCGGGCCTTCTTGCGCCGCTTCGACATCACAGAGGAAGCACTGCGGCGCTTAGCGCAGCGTAACCTGCGTAACGACAAGTACATGCAGGAGCGCCTGCGCCTGCGACTCGGCGACAGTGGCGAGGGGGTCGACTCCCCCCGCTATCAAGAGGCGCTGCGCAAGTGGCTCGGCGAGCTGCGGCAGAGCGCCGAGGTGCGTTTGCTCGGGCCGACGGGTGAGCTCGAGCTCCTCGACAGCGACTCATCGGTGCATGAGGCGCCCGTGCAGCAGGGCAAGCCCTAGTCGTGTCGCCGCACGAGGCCACCTGGCACCTCGCCTTTCGGCCGGCGCGAGCGGTCGATCTCGCCGAGCTCGTGCGCATCGACGCTGCGAGCCCGGGCGGCGGCTGGACCCGGGCCTCCTTCGCGCAAGAGCTCGAGCTTGCCTGGTCACGAGTCGAGGTCGCGCTCGCGCCGGGGGAGCCCGAAAAGGTCGCTGGGTTCTTGGTCTACTGGCTCGTGCAGGGCGAAGTGCAGCTGCTCAACATCGCGAGTGATCCCCTGCGTCGCCGTCAGGGCCTCGGCCGTACCCTCATGCAGCATCTCGTGGCGCAGGCGCGCGCGGCCGCGGCGGGCGAGATCGTGCTCGAGGTGCGGGCCAGCAATTCCCCGGCGCTCGCACTCTACGGCGCGCTCGGCTTCGTGCCGACGGGACGACGGGTCGGCTATTACGCCGAGGGCGACGAGGACGCTGTGCTCATGGCGCTCGCGCTGCGTTGATCATCGGGCCTTGACGCGTGCGCGGCGCGGCAGCCTATATCGAGCGGTCATGGTGCAGCGGCGACACGGTCGAGACGAGAACGACGGCGAGCCCGACGGCGAGGCCGGGCTCGGTGCTGAGGCCTTTGGGCGCGGGCGCCGGGGCGGGCCGACGGGCGCCGAGGCTTTCGGCGGGCCCGATGCCGACGACCCGCTGCGCGGCGCACTGTTGTTCGGCAACGATCCGCAGGGTGCGCCGCGCGGCTCGGAGGCCATCGGCGGCTCGGAGCCGGACGTGCCGCTCAAGGGCGCCTTGCTCTTTGGCAATGCCCCCGACGGCGCACCGCGCGGCTCGGAGGCCATCGGCGGCTCGGAGCCGAGCGTGCCACTCAAGGGCGCTTTGCTCTTTGGCAACGATCCCGGTGGGGCGCTGCGTGGCTCGGAGGCGATGGGCGGGGCGTGCGAGCGCTTTCGCTTTCGCGGTGCCGAGGCGTTCGGCGCCTCGCAGCTCATCCCGAGGCGACTCGACAAGGATCGCATGGGCTATGATTTTGCCGCTACCCTCATCGTCGCCGACGAGGGCTCTCTCGCCGGCATGCGCAAGGACCCGCGCAATCGCGTGCGGCAGCGTCTGCTTGGCGTCCTTGCGCGTGCGCTCGGGCTCGAGCCCGAGCGCTTGCGCCACGGCCTAGGCGAAGAGGCGATCCCGTGGGGCCGCCTGCGGCGCGAGCGCTCGCTCGATCGTGCCCTCGCCGAGCTCCTGCGCGCCGCCTGGCGCAAGGCGCCAGGCGGCGTGCTCGGCATCGGTCACGTGCAGGAGTTGCTCGAGGCGAATGAGCGCATGCACACCTTTGCGCTCGGCTGCGAGTGGGATGTGACGCCGGTGGCGCTCGAGGTGGTGTGGCACGATGCGCCCGTGGCGCGCGGCGTCTCGGTGCTGCACCGGCGCCATCGCTACTTCATCTTTCGGGACCCCAAGGGCGTGACGCTCGCCTTCGTCGATGCCATCGCGCCCGAGAGCGCGGCGCAGGTGACGCGCGTTCGCTCGCCCCACGGCGAAACCGTCGCTCGCTTCGAGATCGCGCCTTCGTCGGCGAGTGATCCGCGCGCGGTCGGTGGCCATCGCCCCCTTGGCGTCGTGCGCGACCGAAGTGGCGCAGTCGCCTTGCGTATCGTCGAGGAGCGCGTGGCGGCTCAGGCTTTTCGCGCCTTATTGCTGCATCCCGACGCTGACGAGCCGCTCGGCCTCGTCGAGGACGCGCGCCAGGGCGGCAAGATCCGCACGCAGATCGAGCTCGATCTCGCCATGCCGCGCGTCGTCGCCTGGGGGCTCGCAGCGGTGCTCGCCGACCTCGCGCGGTTGCGCCGCTCGGGGTGGCCGAAGGTGCCGCTCGAGCCCGAGCCCGCGCCGATCGAGTCGGTGCGTGACGCCTTGGGGCCGCGGCGACGTTAGCGCGGCCGCGACCTCGTAGCTTCGCGCTTGGCGCCGTTGCGCCTCCTGTGTCAAAGTGCCGCCATGTTTGCGTGCCTTGCGCACTTGGTTGCTATCGTCGCGCTCGCAGCGCCCAGTGTTTCGGATGCGCCCGCGCCGGCTGTAGCGCCAGCCCGTCTGCCGCTGCTCCTCGTCTTGCCCCTGCGCGCCGAGATGGGCGTCGAGAGCGCGGCGCGAGCCCTCGATGAGATGCTCGTCGACGCGGTCGCCGGGCTTGGCAGGTACAAGGTCATCGGCGCCTCGGACTTGAACGCCATGCTCGGCGTCGAGAAGCTCAAGGACGCCGCCGGCTGCGATGACGTGGCCTGCGCGGCGGAGCTCGGCGGTGCGCTCGGGGCGCCTTTCCTCGTCGCTGGACATCTCGGACGGCTCGGCGAGCAGGCCGTGCTGTCGCTGCGACTCATCGACGCGAAGGCGGCGCAGCCGCTCGCGCGGGCCTCAGCCCGCGGCATCGGCGACGCCGAGGGCCTAGCGAGTCTGCTCGAGCAGGCCGTCGCCACGCTCTTTGGTCTACCGCCGCCAGCCGTCAAGCCGCGAGCCATCGCGTCGCCGCCAGGTGGCGCCGCCGTGTCGGGGGCGGGGCTCGTCAATCCCTACGAGGCCTATGCGCAGGCCGCGGCGCTGCTCGGCCGGCGCATGAGCAACTACGAGTACACCGCCCTGCTCAAGGACCTCGACGCCTACGACGCAGCGCCGATGGCCGCCCCGCCGGGGCAAGACGCGCACGAGCTGTTTACGTTCTATCGCGTCACCGCCTGCTTTATGCTCAAACGCGCCGAGTGTTTGCGCGCCGCGGCGACGCGCTATCGCGAAAAGTGGCCCGGTGGCACCTATGCCAACGGCGTGCAGTCGTACCTCACCCAGCTCGAAGACGAGGCACTGCAACGCGAGGCCAAGCAGAGGGAGCTCGTCGTTCAGCGCGCCAACGTTGCGAGTGATCGTCTGCGCAACCGCGGCAATGCGGGCTTCGACGAGCCGGCCTCATACCTCGCCGAGGGCTACGCCTGCCTTGGGTCCTACGCGTTCGATGAGGCCGCACGCGTCTTCGCCGATCTATTGAATAGAGTAGGCACCGAGGCGCAGTGGTTCGAAGCAGCCGAGGGTCTCTTGTCGGCCTACGAGCGGGCCGGTCGCTTCGATGAGGCGCGCGCTCTGCTCGATCGGGCCGAGGCCAAGAACGCGACCACGTTTCGACTGCGCGGCATGCACCTGACCCGGCAGCGGCTGCCGAAGTGACGATGCGGCGCCCGCGACAATGGTTAGGAGAGCATCCCTATGCCGTTGGCGCGCTCGCGGCCTGGATCGTCTTCGTCGCTGGTACGGCGTGCGTTCGCTTTCCTTTCATGGCCGACGACTACGTGCACCTCGCGGCGGTGGCGCGCGTCGAGCACGTCTATCGCGATTGGTTCAGCGCTTGGATCGTGCGCATCCCTGTGTACTCGCTCGGCGCCTGGGCGCTGTTCGGCTCGCACGTGCTCGAGCGCACCTTCGCGCCCATGTATCTCGTCTTCGCGCTGCATGTCACGTCGGTGGCGCTCATCGCGCGGTGGCTCGTCGTGCAGCTCGGCCCGCCTGATGCTGCGCCGCGGCCGGCCGTCGTGGCGCTCGCGGTCGCTACCGCCTCGCTCTACCCCAACACGTTCGAAATGTTGTACTGGCCGACCTGCATGCCGCTCGTGCCGGGAGCGGCGCTGATGGCCGCGGCGCTCTACGCGCGCTTGCCATTGCAGATCGGCCTCGCGGCACTCGCTTTTCTCTCCTACGAGACGTACTACCTGCCCTTGTTGGCCTTGCTCGTCGCGCCGACGTTGGTGTCGTCGGGCCTCTCGGCGCGCGAGCTCGCGCTCGAGCTGTGGCGGCGGGGCCGCGGCTTTTTGGCGGCGGGTGTCGTGGCCGTCTCGGTGCGCATCGTCGAGGCGCTGCGCGAGGGCGGCACCTACGAGCACAACCTCAGCATTTCTCCCGCCCACGTGCTCTTGCAGTTCGGCCTCGCCGTCAAACAACTGCTGACCGTCAGGTTCTACGGCACCCCGGTGACGAGCGCGCTCGCCACGGCGGCGCTGCTCGCGCTGTTACTCGCGGCGGGTGTGGTTCTTTGGCGACGTGGCAACCGTCGACTCGTGGTCCTGCTCGCGCTGTGCGTCGGATCGACCGCCATCTATTGGTTACTCGCCTACAGTGCGACGCGCGCCGTCTATGGCTCGCAGCTCATGCTTGCGGGGGTGCTCGTGTGGCTCGCTGTCGAGGTCGAGCGCGTCGTGCGCCCGGCGCCGCGCGTCATAGGGCTCGCCCTCGCGTGCTTGGCGTCGTGCTTTATCGCCCAATCAGTGAGCATCTGGCGGATCAAAGACCACAACGCAGCGGTGCTGGCCGAGCGCGGCGCGGCCTTCGGGCGCGAGCTCGACGTCTGTGTGTCGCCGTGCCGCATCACCTACGGAAACCTGCAGGCCGGCTTGCGGCGCGACTGGGTCCTGCCGCGCGAGTTTTGGCCCGCCTACCTCGAGTGGTTGCAGCGGCGCTACGCGCCGGACAAGCGCGTCACGTTCGTGGCCGCGAGCGACGTGGGCCCCGCGCTCACGCCTTCGCCGCCGCCGTAAGATCGTTGCCGCGTTAGCGCTCGCGGCCCGCCGCTGCGATCACCTCTTGCACCACCGCCGCCACCTTCTCGGGCGTAAAGCCAAAGTGCGCCGCTAACTGCTCAGCCGGGGCGGAGGCACCATAGCCGTCGATGGCGACGACACGGCCGAGGTCGCCGACGAAGCGCTGCCAGCCGAAGGAGACACCGGCCTCGACGGCGACCCGGGCGCGCACCGCCTTCGGCAGCACCGCTTCGCGGTACGCGGCGTCCTCGGCCAGAAACAGCTCGCACGAGGGCATCGAGACGACGCGCGTGGCGACGCCTTGCTTGTCGAGCAGCTCCTGCGCCGCGAGCGCCAGCGCTACTTCGGAGCCCGTGGCGATGAGGATGGCGGCCGAGGTGCGGCTAAAGGCGGCAGAGTCCGAGAGCACGTAGGCGCCGCGGCGCACGCCCTCGACGGCGCCGAAGCGGCTGCGGTCGAGCACCGGCAAGTTCTGTCGGGTCAAGACGAGCGCGGTTGGGCCGTGCTGCCGCGCGATGGCGACTTGCCACGCGAGCCTCGTCTCGTTGGCGTCGGCCGGGCGCAGCGTGACGAGGCCGGGCAGGGCGCGCAGGGCCGCTAGGTGATCGGTCGGCTGATGCGTCGGGCCGTCCTCGCCGAGCCACACCGAATCGTGCGTCCAGACGTACGTCACAGCAAGGTGATTCATGGCCGCGAGGCGCACCGCCGGGCGCATGTAGTCGGCGAAACAGAAGAACGTGCCGACGAGCGGTCGTAGGCCCCCGTGGTAGCTGATGCCGTTGGCGATGGCCGCCATGGCGTGCTCGCGCACGCCGAAGTGTAGGTTGCGTCCGCTGCCGCTTTGGCCGTCGAAGTCGCCGCCGTTCTTGATGCTCGTCAAGACCGAGCCGCCGACATCGGCGTCGCCGCCCATGAGCTCGGGCAGGCGCGCCGCGAGCGCGTTGATGACGTCGCCCGAGGCCTTGCGGGTCGAGACCTTTTCGCCTGCCTTCCATGTCGGCAAGCCACTTTGCCAGTCGGCGGGCAGCTCACCCTTGTGCTGGGCCTGCCAGCGCGCCGCCAGAGCTGGATGCTCGGCGCTGTAGGCAGCGAAGCGCGTGTTCCATTCGTGCTGCTTTGCCGCACCCGCGCCAAGCGCCGCGCGCAGATGTTCGCGCGCCGCCTCGGGGACGACGAAGCGCGCCTCGGGATCGAAGCCGAGCGCCCTCTTCGTCAGCTTGACCTCCTCTTCGCCGAGTGGGCTGCCGTGCGCCTGGCACGTGCCGGCGCGATGCGGTGAGCCAAAGCCAATCGTCGTGCGCACCATGATGAGGTGCGGTCGACTCTCGTCGGCGCGCGCCGCGGCAAGGGCGCAATCGATGGCTGCGAGATCGGTGTCGCCCTCATCGACCACCTGCACGTGCCAGCCATACGCTTCGTAGCGCCGGCGCACGTCCTCGCTAAAAGCGAGGGTGGTCGGGCCGTCGAGCGAGATGGCGTTGTTGTCGTAGAGAAACACGAGCTTGCCGAGCTCGAGGTGCCCGGCGAGCGAGCTCGCCTCGGCCGAGAGGCCTTCCATCAAGTCGCCATCACCGACGAGCGCGTAAGTGTGATGGTCGACGAGCGTGTGGCCGGGGCGATTCCACTCGTGCGCCAACATGCGTTCGGCGATGGCCATGCCGACAGCGTTGGCGCAGCCCTGCCCGAGCGGCCCAGTCGTCGCCTCGACGCCAGGGGTCAGGTGAAACTCGGGGTGCCCGGGCGTGCGGCTGCCGAGTTGGCGAAAGGCTTGCAGTTGCGTCATCGGCAGGTCGTAGCCGCTTAGGTGCAATAGGCCGTAGAGCAGCATGCTGCCGTGGCCGGCCGAAAGCACGAAGCGATCGCGGTTGGCCCAGGTGGGGTCGGCGGGGTTGTGCCGCAGGTGCCGCTGCCACAGCACGTACGCCATCGGCGCGGCGCCGAGCGGCAGGCCCGGGTGGCCCGAGTTGGCCTTCTCAATCGCGTCAATCGCGAGCGTGCGCAGGGTGTTGACGCACAGTAGATCCAGGCTCGTCGTGGTGGTCATCGGCAGGCTCCTCGGCGCATCCTATACACAGTCGCGCCGTCGCAGACGAGGGGGCTTCTTTCCCAAAGAGGGCCGCACAGCCCCGCTGCGCCGAGTCGTCGGCAATCGCGACCGTTCGTCTTGCCCACCGAGTTAGGAGCCCGGCGCGAAATTCGTCTTGATGGGCCCGCTCCCGCTCCCCCTCCCGGACTTGCTTGCAAGCACGGCGCTTTTTTCGGGCGCGGAATCGGGAGCGGGAGCGGGAGCGCGTATGCAGTCATTTTTCCGACAGCCACCTAGGGCGTGTCACCCGGTAGATACAGACTGCGCGCCTTGAGCACGTCGTGGCGCAGCCCCGCGGCCTTGTCGAGCAGGCGCAGGCGTGGGGGCAGGTCCGCCGGCAGTCGCCATTCGTCGTAGCGGCCGCCGGCGTCGACGAAAGCCTGCTGCCACGCGTCCCAGTAAGGCCGGTCGCGCTTGGCGATGGGCTCGACCACGAGGACGCGCGCGCCGCGCTTGGCCGCGCCGATGAGGCTCGGGAGCAGCGTCGTTTGCGCCGACGGGGCGAGCTCGTTGATGGCATAGGCGGCCACGATGGCTGCGCCGGCGCCCGGCAGCTTCGTCGTCGCGAGATCCTGCTGTCGCGCTCGGCCCTGCACGCCAAGCTGCAGGAAGGTCCAGCGCGCCTCCTCGATGACCCAGCGGTTCTCGTCGACGCCGCTCACCGTAGCCTTGCCGCCCGCCGCAAGCGCCAGGGCTGCGCCCCCGACGCCCGTGCCGCAGCCGAGATCGGCGATGTCGCCAAGCGGGATCGTGCCGAGGCCGAGCGCGTCAGCGACGCCGTACACCGTCAGAAAGTGCAGCGGACCAAAGAACCAGGCGAAGGCGGCGCGCTTGCCCGCAGTATCGAGCGCCGCCCCCGCCGCGATCTTGTCTCGTCGCTCGACGTACACCGTCGACAAGGCGGTCAATGCGCGCCGAGCTTCCTGAAACGTCAGACGGGCCAGGTGCCGCGTTTCGAGCGCGGCGCACCAGGCGAGAAAGCGGTCGTAGAGAGGGGAAGGAAGCGTGCGGGCGGGTCCTACAGGTCGTATGGGCGAACTGTGGCGCGGCCGTTGGCCTTGGCCCGGGCGACGGCGGCCTTGATCATGTCGTAGACCTTGTCGGAAACCCCGTCGACGAGGTCGCCCGAGCTTTGCAGCCCCGCGGCCTTGACCACGTCCTTGATCTTAGAGGCGACGACCAGGACTTCTTTGGGTTCTTCAGCCATGCGCGAATCTCCTTGTTGAGGCATGCGGCGTCGGATTTTAGGCGGCGTCGAACAAAATGCAAGCGTGTTCGCGCACCGCCCCCGCCGCACGCCGCCCGCCGTGAATTTCGTCATGCCAGGGCGCCGGCTTGTGTGTTAAGCACGGCCTCGATGCGCGTGAACGGTCAGCCGATGCGAACCATTTGGTGGGACGCAGCCCTTGCGGGCGTCGGTATCATCGATCAGACCGAGCTGCCCCATCGGCTGGCGACGTTGACCTTGCGCAGCGTGGCCGAGGTGGTCGAAGCCATCGCGGTCATGCGCGTGCGCGGGGCGCCGCTCATCGGCATGGCCGGTGCCTATGGGATGGCGCTCGCGATGCAGGTTGACGCGAGTGACGCGGCCCTGCGGCGCGACGCCACCGCGCTCGCGCGAACGCGGCCGACCGCTGTCAACTTGGCCTGGGCTGTCGCCGAGGTCGTGCGCACGCTTACGCCGCTGCCGGCAAGCGAGCGTCCTGCCGCGGCGCTGCGTCGCGCGCATGAGCTGTGTGAAGCCGATGTCGCGAACTGCCGCGCCATCGGCGAGCATGGCCTCGCTTTGTTGCGTGCGCTCGTGCCGAGCGCGCGGCAGGCGGGACGACTCAATCTCCTGACCCACTGCAACGCCGGCTGGCTCGCCACGGTCGATTATGGCACGGCGCTCGCGCCTATCTACTTGGCGCACGACGCGGGGCTCGCGCTGCACGTCTGGGTCGACGAGACGCGGCCGCGCAATCAGGGCGCGTCGCTCACCGCCTGGGAGCTCGGTCAGCATGGTGTGCCGCACACGGTCATCGTCGACAACGCCGGCGGGCATTTGATGCAGAACGGCTTGGTTGACGCCTGCATCGTCGGTACCGATCGCACGACCAACGTCGGTGACGTCTGCAACAAGGTAGGCACGTACTTAAAGGCGCTCGCCGCGCACGACAACCACGTGCCGTTCTATGCCGCCGTGCCCGAGTCCTCTATCGACTGGACCCTCGCCGAGGGCGTCGGCCGCATCCCGATCGAGGAGCGCGACCCGTCGGAGGTGCATGAGGTGCGCGGCCGCGACGCGAGCGGGCGCGTCGTCGCGGTGCGTGTCACCCCGGCGGGCAGCCAGGCCGGCAACGTGGCCTTCGATGTGACGCCGGCCCGGCTCGTCAGCGCCCTCATCACCGAGCGTGGCACCTGCGCGGCGAGTCGGTCTGGATTGCTCGAGTTGTTCCCCGAGCGCGCGGTGGTCGTGCATGGCTAGGGGAGCTTTGGCGCGCGAAGGCGTCATCAAGTTCGCGGCCCGCCATCGCGAGGCGGAGGTGCCGGCGGCGCTCGTTGCGCCCGTGCTCGACGAGCTCTTCGGCTGGCGCGAGGTCCTGTGTCAGATCGGTCTGCTCGGCCAAGTCGAGGGACGCTACGAGGGCGCGGCCTATGGCAATCTGAGCGCGCGCCTCGCCGAAGTGCCGCGGCCCTCGTGGCAGCGGCCGTTCGTCATTACCGGCACGCAGACGAGCGGCAAGCTCGCGCTCTCGCAGCGCGACGTCTGCGTCGTGTCGCGCTCGGATCCCGAAGCGAACTGGGTCGAGAGTGAGGGGCGCGTGTTGCCGTCGTCCGAGTCGATGACGCACGCGGCGGTCTACGCGGCGCGGCACAGCGTTCGTTGGGTCTTCCACGTCCATTCGACCTGTCTATGGCGCGCGGCTCGCGAGCTCGGCGTACCGTCGACGCCTGCTGATGTCGAGTATGGCACCTCGAGCATGGCCCGCGCCGTCAAGCAGCTCGTTGGCGCGAGCCCGCGCGATGCCGGCCTGTTGGCCATGGCTGGGCACGAGGACGGGGTCGTCGCGTTTGGGCCTACGGCCGCGTCATGTGGAGCGGCGCTCATCGCTGCGCACGCGCGCGCCGCGGGCCGGGCGACGCTGCGCTAGGCGGTACCCGCCGAAGCGTTGGTGTCGGGTGCGGCGACTCGCAAGACCACCTTGCCAAAGTGCTCGCCGGCCTGCACGACCCTTTGGGCGAGGGCGGCGTCGGCGAGGGGTAGCTCGCGATCGATGATCGGCCGCAGGGCGCCCGCGGCCAGCGCCTCGCCGAAGCGGGCGAGAAATGCGGTGATGATCTCGGCCTTGGCGGGGGCCGCCAGGGCACGCAAGGTAGAGCCGATTACGCTCAGGCGCTTGGCGAGCAGCGGTGCCAAGTTGACCGCGCCCTTGGCGCCGCCTTGCAGGCCGATGAGCAGCAGACGCCCGCCCGATGTCAAGACCGCGAGGTTCTGGTCGAAGTAGGGCGCGCCGATGGAATCGAGCACCGCCGTGACGCCACGGCCGTCGGTCGCGGCGAGCACTTCTGATACGAAGTCCTGCGTGCGGTAGTTGATGGCCAGCGCCGCGCCGAGCTCGCGACAGCGGGCGCACTTGGCATCGCTGCCGGCGGTCACGAAGACGCGCACGCCCGCCGCGCGGCACAGCGACAGCGCGGCCGTGCCAATCCCGCTGCCGCCGCCATGCACGAGCACGCTGTCACCCGGCACGACGCGGCCGTGGATGATTAGGTTGGTGAAGGCTGTCACGAAGGTCTCCATGAACCCTGCCGCCTCGGCGTCGCTGAAGGCCGCGGGCGCTGCGATGAGCGAGCCCGCATCGACCACGACCTGCTCGGCGTAGCCGCCGCCCGCGAGCAGCGCCATCACGCGCGTGCCGAGGGGTGGGGCGTTGGTGTCGGGTCCGTACTCGGTGATGACGCCCACGCATTCGAGGCCGAGGATTGGCGACGCCCCGGCGGGGGCAGGGTAGAGGCCGCGGCGCTGCAACAGATCGGCGCGGTTGACCGCCGTCGCTAGCACGCGCAGGCGCACTTCTCCGCGGCCGAGAGCCGGGGCAGGCGCGTCGCCGAGATGCAAGACCGCTTCGTCGCCCGGCTGAAGGAAGATCACGGCATGCATCCGTCAGTGCATGCCAGAAGACGCGCGTGGGCGCGAGGGCGTTGACCGGTCGTCGATCGCACGAGGCGGGCCGGGGCGACTGGCTCAGCGCGCCTCGTGACCCGCGCTGCGCAGGGCGATCGAGTTCTAGTCGGCCTTTGACGCGTGCGCGTTGCAGCAGCTCGAGGCTGCCAGCGTACGCGCCGCGTCAAAGGCGGCTGTGCTGGGGCCGACATTGGGAACTCGATTGCCGTGGCGCGCCGCGCGAGGCCTCTTGACGAGCGGTGCCCATCCATGAATTAGCCGAGGGCCATACGAAAGCATGAGCGGCGCCGCGCCGCACGAGGAGCACAGCATGGGTCGCCGTCAGATGGATTCGTACTTGGAGCATCTCCTCGAGCCCGAGCGCTTCGAGTTCTATCGCAACGTTTGCTCGTTCGCGGAGCGCGAGATCGCGCCGAAGTTGCTCGGCTGGGAGCGCAAACACGAGCTCGTCTCCGACGCCGCTATCGCCGCGATGGGTGAGCTCGGACTCTTTGGCTTGACCGTCGATGAGCGCTTTGGCGGCGCGAGCGGCACGCAGCTCGATCTCGTCTTGATGGGCCTCGCGGTCGGCTACCATAGCCAATCGGTCGCGATTACGCCTGGCGCGGCGACGAGCCTCGGCACCAAGCCCTTGCAGCTGTGTGGCAACGAGGCGCAGAAGAAAGCGCACCTGCCCGACCTCGCGCGCGGCAAGCGCATGTTCGCCTTTGGCCTCTCCGAGCCTGGGCGCGGCTCCGATGCCACCAACCCGCAGCTCACGGCGACCCGAACCAAGCAGGGCTGGCGCATCAACGGCGAGAAGTGCTGGAGCACCAACGCCAAGTGGTCGAGCCACGTGGTCGTGCACGCGCTCACCGACCCGCAGGGCAAGCCAGGCCATCGCTCGACGTGCTTCATTGTGCCGATGCAGGGCGGCAACGTCCACTACCACGAGATGGAGGGCAAGCAGGTGTGGCAGCAGTCCTCGACCGGCTCCATCGCCTTCGATAACGTCGAGGTGCCCGAGGACGCCGTGCTCGGTGAAGTCAACGACGGCTTCAAGGTGATGGCGGCGACTCTCAACGGCGGGCGCCTGTTCGTCGCGAGCCTGGCCCTGGCTTCGCTCGGCTTCGCGCTCGACCGTGTGCGCACCTACGCGCAGGAGCGCATTCAGTTTGACAACAAGCCGATTGGTCGCTTTCAGCGCGTGCAGGACGTGGTCGTCGATATGGACATCGCCCTGCAGCAGGGCCTCACCTGGCTCGTGCACCTGACGAATCAATACGACCACGGCACGCTCGCCCGCGAGTCGGCGGCCAAGGTGAAGATCGAGGCCTCGCGTCGCGCCTCCGACCTGCTCACCCTCGCGATGGAGGTGTCGGGTGGCATCGCCTGCCTCGATGAGTTCGGACTCGCGCGTCATCACCGCGACCTGTTCGTCACCCGCGTCGGCGAGGGCAGCAACTTCGCGTTGAAGGGGCTCGTGGCGCGCCCCTTGATGCCCGAGATCCGCGACCTGTTGCAGTAGCCGCGCGACGGCCGCTAAAGCGCGAGGTCCCCGTCGAGGTACCATGAAGAAGCCTGAGCCGAACGCCTGGCAAACGAGTTTGCGCGATGAGGTGCTCGAGTTACTCGAGGGCCTCGGCGTCACCGACATCAAGGTGACGACCAAGGTGACGCGCTTTGACGAGGACGAGCCGCGTGGCGGGCCCGCGGGCGAGGCTGCCGCGGCCGCCGCGACCGGGGCGGGCCCACTCGGCGAGACCGAGCTCAGCATCGTGCTGCGTTTTGGCATCGAGGGCGATGCCTTCGAGGTTTGGGTTTACGAAGACGAGGTCGGCGTGCTCGAGCCGGGTGACGAGTGGTGGCTATTCGACGCGGACGAGTTCGCCTCGAAGCAAGCCATCGCCGCCGGCGTGGGCGCGCATCTGCGCAGCCTTTTTGAATAGGCGCGTGCAGCCCGTGAGTCGTCGGGGCGGGGTAAGGGTCGCATGGCGGCTCGTCATGGGTTCGGCCGTTTTCTTGATTTGACAGGCCGCGCGCCGGAGAGTGGGTGCTGCGCGAGACGAAGTGGTCTATCGACGCGCCAGTGATACGCATGGCAACCGGAACCACAAAGAGCTACCCGTGCCCGCAGTGTGGGCAGCAACGCCACGTCCCTCTGGCGAGCCTGAACGCGGGTGCCATCGAGAGCACCTGCCCGCATTGCTCGAAGACGGTCGCGCTCGAGGACCGCGACGGCGTGCTGTTCGTCGACGGCGCTCCAGTCGAAGAGGCGGCTGCGCGGCCGTCCTCCTCTGCGCCGGTCGCCGCAGCGCCGCAGCCGCCGGGCGCAGCGCGCAAGGACGGCGCGCCCTTGCCCCCAGGCGCGAGTCGCGGCGCACCGATGCCGCCTGGTGGGGCGCGCGGCGCCGGCGCGCCTTTGCCCCCGGGTGGCAAGCGCCCTGCAGCTTCTGCTACAGTCACCCCGAAAGCGAAGAAGGCAGGCGCGGGCAAGTCGGCCGCCGAGTCCGCTGCGGCGCAGGCGGCGAGCGACGCCGCGGCGAAAGGTAAAGAGGCCGCTGCCGCCGCCGCGCAAGTCGTCGCCCCGCCCTCGGACCTGTCCGGCTCGCTCGAGACCTTGCCGGTCGCCGACGCCTTGATGATCCTGCTCGATCGCAAGAAGGCGGGCTGCTTCGTCGTGCGCGGCGAAGGGTGCGTCGCCAAGATCTTCATCAAGAACGGCGTCATCATGGGCTGCCGTCATCCCCTGGCGGGCACCACCGTGGGCTCGCTGCTCATGGAGCGCGGGCTCGTGGAGCAGCCGCAGCTCGAAGCCGCGTTCTCCGCGATGGCGCAGGCCGAGGCCGCGCGTGTGGCGTCAGCCGCCGCCGACGGTCAAGAGGCCGCGGCGGCACCGAGCACGCCGCGCAAGTTGTTGCTCGCCACCTTGGTCGAGATGGGCGCACTGCCCGAGTCGGCGGTGCGCGGAATCGTCGAACAGTTCGTCGACATCACGGTCGCGCAAGCGCTCGGCTGGAGCAAGGGGACTTTCACCTTCGAGTCGAGCGACGGTACGCTCAGCGATGCCGATCTCAAGGATCCGCAGGTCGGCTTTGCCGGGATCGCCTTCGAGCCGCCCGAGCGCCTGGCGACGGCGTCGCGTTTCGCGCGCGCTCTCGCCGAGGCGGCCGCGAGCGCTGCGGCGCTGGCGTTGGCCAAATCTGCCGCTTCATCCGCCGCCGCTGCCGCTGCCGCCGCCGCCGCGACCCCTGCGCCTGTCGTTGCGCCGCCGCGCGCCAGCAGAACGCTCGCTTGGCTCGCCCTGCCCGGGCTACTCCTCGGCCTCGGTGCCGCAGGCGCGGTCGCCTACCGCATCGAGAAACAGAAGGTCGCCTGCGCCGGCGAGCTCAAGGCGGTGCTCGCCAAACCGGTCGTCTGCCCGCCCGTCGTACCGTGTCCCGCCACGGTGACGCCACCTGATGGCGCGGCGGCGGCAGACGAGGGCGATGAGGCAGCGGACGCCGGCGCCGATCTACATAAAGGCAAGCGTGGCGGTGCGAAAGGCAAGGGCGCCAAGGCAAAGCGCGCCAAGGCCAAGGGCAAGTCCAAGAGCAGCGGCGATCCCCGGGCGCCGAGCATCGATGATCTCATGGAGCCGGAGAAGTAGATCCTACCGAGGAGCCTGTCGGGAAATTCGTCTTGATTGGCCCGCTCCCGCTCCCGAGTACGCTCCCGGACTTGCTTGCAAGCGCCACGCTTCTTTTCGGGCGCGGAATCGGAATCGGAATCGGAATCGGGAGCGCGAGCGTGTATGCAGTCATGCTTCCGACGGGCTCCTATGTCCGCTCGCCGATCCGGTACTGCTCGAGCTTGCGGTAGAGTGTCGTCCGATCGAAGCCGAGGATGCGCGCCGCGAGGGTTTTGTTGCCGCCCGCGGCCTCGAGCACCCGCGCAATATAGCGCCGCTCGACCTCGGCCATGGGCAGCAGCTCGTCGGGGCTGTCGGCGTCGAGCACGAGGCGGTTGCTCCTGTAGGCGCGGATGTTCTCGGGCAGGTCCTCGACCGTGAGCTTGTCGTGCTCGGTCAGCGCGACGGCGCGCTCGACGCAGTTGCGCAGCTCCCGCACGTTGCCCGGCCACTCGTAGGCGAGCAGCTTCTCCGCGGCGCCGGTCGAGAGGCCGATGACCGCCTTGCCGCTCTCGGGGCGCAGGCGGTCGATGAAGTGCTGGGCGAGGAGCAACACGTCGCTGCCGCGCGCGCGCAAGGGCGGCAGCACGACCTGAATGACGTTGATGCGGAAGTACAGGTCGCTGCGAAACGTGCCCTGCGCTACAGCCTCGTCGAGATCGCGGTGTGTCGCCGCGATGAGGCGCGCGTCGAAGGAGACCTCGCTATTGCCGCCGACCGGGCGCACCTGGCGCTCCTCGAGGGCACGCAGGAGCTTCGGCTGCAGGCTCTGCGGCATGTCGCCGATCTCGTCGAGGAACAGCGTGCCGCGGTCGGCATCGACGAGCAGGCCGGATCTGCCCTGCTTGGCGTCGGTAAAAGCGCCGCGCACGTGGCCGAACAGGGCGCTCTCGAGGAGTTGCTCGGGCATGGCGGCGCAGTCGACGGCGATAAAGGGGCCGGCAGAGCGGGCCCCGCGCTTGTGCAACAAGCGGGCGACGATTTCTTTGCCGGTGCCGCTCTCACCGCGCAGCAGCACCGAGCTGCTCGAGCCGACGACCTTGGCGAGCACCTCGAAGAGGCGCTGCATGGCGGGGCTTTCGCCGAGCAGCTCGCCGAAGCCCTGGCGTTGCTCGGCCTCTTGGCGCAATCGAGTTACCTCTTCATGCAGGATGCGATGTCCGACCGCGCGATCGATGGCGATGGCCAAGGCCTCGACCTCGATAGGCTTGGTGATGAAGTCGTAGGCGCCGGCCCGCATGGCGGCGATCGCCGTCTCGAGGTTGCCGAACGCGGTGATCACGATGACCGGCACGTCGGGTCGATTTTGCGCCACCCAAGAACAGAGCTCCGTACCCGACATGCCGCGCATCTTGAGGTCGGTGACCACGGCGTCGAAGTCTTGTTGTGCGAGCAAGCGCACCGCTTCGTCGGCCGAGGTCAGCGTCGTCACCAGAAACTCGCGTCGCGTCAGGCGGGCCGCCATGACCTCGAGCATGCTCGGGTCGTCGTCGATGAGTAGAACGCGCGCCTTCATGCCGGCACTCCCGCGGGCAGATAGACCGCAAACGTGGTCGCGACGCCAGGCTCGGACGTGATGGTGATCGCGCCGCCGTGCTCCTGTACGATGCCGTAGGCGACCGACAGACCGAGGCCGGTGCCTTCACCGACGGGCTTGGTCGTAAAGAAGGGCTCGAAGACATGTGGCAAGTCGGCGGCGCTGATTCCTCCCCCCTCGTCGCGCACGCGCAAGCACCAGTAGGCCTCGCGTGCGTCGGGCAAACGCACGTCGGCCGGTAGCGCTTCGCGCGTGAGCACGAGCGACAACGTGCCGCCGTGCGGCATGGCTTGGATGCCGTTGAGCATGAGGTTCGTGAGCACCTGCTGGATCTGTAAAGGGTCGACGCGCTCGAGCGCATCGAGCGGTGTCGCGGCGAGGTGCAGCGTGACCGCGCTCTTGCTCGCAAGCGGCGCGAGCATCTCGACCGCGCGCGTCACGAGCTCGACCAAGTTCGACGGGATGCGCTCGAGCGTGCGCTGGCGCGAGAAGTCGAGCAACCCGCGAATGATGCCCGTGATGCGGTCGAGCTGCTCGAGGATCACGGTGTCGTTGTGGGCTCGTTCGCAGGGCGCTATCTCTTCGGCCGCATCCATGCGCACGCGTTCGCGGATGACGTTGAGCGGCGTGCCGACCTCATGGGCGAGCCCGGCTGCGAGACGCCCGACCGTGGTCAGGCGGTCGGCGTGGCGCACCTGGCTCAAGGCGTCGAGCCGCGCTTGCGTCTCGCGCTCGACTTGTCTCTTGGCCGCATCGAGTTGGGCGCACATTTCGTTGACCGCGGAGGCGAGCGTGCCAAGCTCGTCGGACCTCGCGGTGACGAGCGGTCCCGAAAAATCGCCTCCGCCGGCGCGTCGCGCCTTGGCGACGAGCGCCGCGACCGGCCTGCCGACCAGGCTCGAGCCGAAGATCATGGCGATGAGCCAAGCACACAAGGCGAGCACGACGACACTCACCGCCGCGCGCGAGACTCGCCGCAGCACGAAGTCGGGCTCGGCTAAGAGCGGCCGCGACATCTCGACCGCGCCGATGGTGCCGTCATCGAACGGGACGGGTGAATAGCCGTAGACGTGGCGCAGCCCCGGCGCGTCGGTGACGAAGCGCACGACCGTGTGCCCGCGCGCCAGGTCTTGCACGGCCGCCGCATCGATGCCGAGCGCCGTGAGCTGCGCCACGATGACGTCCGGGCCGAGCCACCGCAGCTGCGTGTCTGCGGTGACGCCGCGCGCCGATTGCAGGACCTCGGCGGCGCTGCGTGTGCCGTGCGAGACCCACAGCGCTCGCACCGCGGCGGCGATGGTGCGCGTCTGAATGGCCACAGCCGTGCGCGTGTCCTGCTCGTAGATCTCCACCTGTCGTCGCACTTCGTAGTAGCCGTCGATGACGAGCACGATTGAGAGCACCGCGACGATGGCGAAGGATAGGCGTAGAGAGAGGCGCATCGAGGGGCTCCGTCGTAGCGCTTCGTACGTACACCAAGCGAGGCGCCCGAAGCGAGGGCGCAAAGCACGCGACACCGGCGCCAGAATGTGCGAGAAGGCCAGGCCGAAAAGGGCCGGGCGCGCCGCAAGCGCCCCCTCGTCAAGGAGCTCCTCATGTCGCCCGTCAACGAAACGGTCACCAGCGCCCCATCCATGAATCGCGGGATTCTCATCGCCGTCATCGGCGTGGCCGTCGCGCTCATCGTCGGCTACTTCGCCGGCTTCGTCTCCGAGGACGTGGCGGGCGTGCTCATCGTGCTCACCTTTGCCGGCCTCGTCACCGCCTACGTCGCGCGTAGTCTGCTTGATGCCGTGCAGGGCGCCGTCGGTCGCGCGCTTTCGGTCGTGGCCGCGCTCGGCGTGCTCGTCCTCGCCGTCATGCCGGCGCTGTTGACCATCGTGCCCGGTGAGTCGGTAGCGACGGCCTCGATCACCGCGGCCGGCGACAACGTGCCGCTGCCCGAGGGCGTCTCGGGGCCGGTGCGCTTGCTCGTGCACGGCCAGCTCGGCGGCGGCGGTACGGCCGAGGTCGACTTTCGCCTGGATGGCACCGTCGCCCCGGTGAAGGGCGCGCTGTCGCGCTCGAGCTCGACGGCGCGTGTCGGCCGCCGTGGCAGCGCGACCGTCGCGCACGAGCGCAACACCGAGTACGTCGACGCGGTCATCCCCGCCGGGCAGCGCTTCCTCAAGGTGACGAGCCTCACCGGACCGCTCGTCGGCGAGCTGCACCTGACCTTGTTTCGCGAGCGCTGGCCGATGTGGGCCGATGTCTCAGTCGCCGCGGCGGTGCTGTTGCTCATCGCCGCGCTCGCGGCGCGCTTTCGCCTCGACAGCGGGCTCGTCGCCGGGGCCGGGGCGGCGCTCGGCTTTGGCGCTATGGCGCACGAGTACATCACTCCGGATTCGGCGGCGCGACCGGCCATTGGTGCCATCATCGTCGGCGGCATCCTCGGAATCGTCGCCGGCGGCGTCCTCGCCTGGGTCGTCAAGAAGATCGTGCCGGCGTTGCCGAAGGTCCGTGCGAGCGCCGCGAAGTCGTGAGCCTTGCCCGCGGGCGCGCTTTGATCTAGGCCTGACGGGCCCACCCGAACCGACGGAGATCGCCATGACCAAGCGCATCCACAACTTCAGTGCTGGCCCCGCTGCTTTGCCCCTGTCTGTGCTCGAGCAGGTGCAGCGCGAGCTGCTCGACTTTCAAGGCACGGGCATGTCGATCATGGAGATGAGTCATCGCGGCAAGGTGTACGAGGCCGTGCATAACGAGGCCATCGCCGACATCAAGAAGTTGCTCGGGCTCGGTGACGAGCACGCGGTCTTGTTCATGGGCGGTGGCGGCCGCACACAGTTCGCTGTGCTGGCGATGAACTTGCTGCACCCGGGCACCTTTGCCGAGTACGCCAACACCGGCACTTGGGCCGAGACGGCGTACAAGGAGGGCAAGAAGCTCGGCGACGCGCGCGAGATTTGGTCGTCAGCCAAAGACAAGCACACGCACGTGCCGCAGCCAGGCGACCTCGACGGCAAGATCAACGGCCAAGCGGCGTACTTCCACTACACGAGCAACAACACCATCTACGGCACCGAGTGGCAGCACATCCCGAATGCGGGCAAGGTGCCGCTCGTCTGCGATATGTCGAGCGACTTTTTGAGCCGGCCGGTCGAGGCCACGCGCTTTGGCGTCATCTACGCCGGCGCGCAGAAGAACGTCGGCCCGGCCGGTGTCACCGTGGTCATCGTGCGCAAAGACTTGCTCGCGCGCTCGCGGCCGGAGCTGCCCGACCTCTTCTCGTGGGCCAAGATCGAGAAAGAGAACTCGCTGCTCAACACGCCGCCCGCCTTCAATATCTACGTGGTCGGTTTGGTTGCCAAGGACCTGCTCGCGCACGGCGGCCTCAACGCGATGACGGAGCACAACAAGAAGAAGGCCGAGCTGCTCTACAAGGCCATCGACGGCTCGAGCGGCTTTTATCGCCCGCACGCGAAGGCGAACAGCCGCTCGCTCATGAACGTCACGTATCGGCTGCCGAGCGAAGAGCTCGAGGAGAAGTTCGCGAGCGAGGCCAAGAAGGCGAGCATGGAGGGCCTCAAGGGCCACCGCTCGGTCGGCGGCATCCGCGCGTCGATCTACAACGCGGTCTCGTACGAGAGCGTGCAGACGCTCGTCTCGTTCATGGAAGAGTTCAAGAAGAAGAACGGCTAACGGCTAGCGGCGAGCGGTGCGGCGGGGGCGGCGCGACGGGGCGGCTTGTACGACGCAGCGCACAAGAGTGGCCAAACCCGGGTGCGCTGGTGTATGCTGATGGTACTCTGCAGTGCATCCGAGGAGGATAAATAAGATGTCGAACGTACGAGATGTCTCCGGTCGCGTCACCATCAACGGCGAAGCCCTCGTGGCCAAGAACGACGCCGACTACTTTGATGCCCCCAACAATAAGTCCGCTCTGTTTCTCAAAGAGCTGACGCTGACGCCGGCCGAGGCCGCCGAGGTCGCCAAGGCCTTGAAGAAGGGCGTTGGCGACGGTCGCGACAAGGTGCTCGTCGAGTTCGAGCAAAAGGCCTCGAACGGCACGCCACGCTACGCGCTCGTTTACGCCGACGACTTCAGCAACGCCAAGAAGCTCGCGGTCGATGGCCCCATCGTCCTCGACGGGCAGCGCGGCAAGGTGCTCGCGATCGATACGGCCGACGAAGAGGTCCGCGGCTATTCGGGCGTCGTCGGCAGCGTCTTCGCCGGGCTCGCTTCGGCCGCCGCGGTGGTGGGTGGCGGCTTGTTGCTCGCTGCGCCCGAGCCGGTCATTAGCAAGACGGCCGGCGGTGCCATGATCGCGGCGGGTGTCGGCGGCGTCGGCCTCAGCTACGCCGGCGTCAGGAAGTCGCTCGCCATGACCAAGGCCGACGCGGGTCGCTCGCCCTTCATCGAGGGGCTGCGTGAGCCGCAAGCGGGCGGTGGGACTCGGCCGAGCGCGGGCGCCAGCATGGGGTCGTCGGGCATCGCTGGTACGCGGCCTACGAGTGGCGGCGTCACGGGCGGCACCTCTTCTTCGAGTCAGACGCCAAAGTCGACCCAACCCACCAAGACCGCTTCGGCTCCGGTGACGACCGCGGCGGGTGGTGCGCCGGGCGCGGACCTGGCGTCCACGTCGTCGGCAAATGGCCTGTCGCCGACCGCTCCTGCGCCGTTGTCGCCCCCGGCCGCCTCGCCGTCGTCGCCGTCCCCGAGTGGCGGCGGCGGGCCCGCGCCGAGCGCCGGCACCAAGGGCAGCAAGCCGCAGAGCGTGCCGTCGACCCCGACGGTGCCGATCTCGACCGGTGGCGCCCCAGGCTCGAGCGGTGGCGCTACGAGTGCGGCCAACCCGGTCGTGCCGAAGACCGCTGTCGCTCCGAGCGCGGGCTCGGCCGGTACGCGCCCCGGCCGCTAAGCCATCATCAGCAATTTGCCCGGGGTGATCGTGCCCGCGGCGTCGATGATGAAGTCACCGACCTTGGTGTTGAGGCGCACGGCCACCTTGCCCTGGTAGACCACGGGCGAGGTGCTGATCGCGCTCGAGGCAAAGATCGTGTCGTAGTTCGCGAGCACGTAGCTCGAGAGGTGCCGATTCTCGACCTTGTTGCTCGCGAACAGCTCGCGCAGGGGCCCAGCGATGGCGGTCTGCACGGCCTCGCCGCTCGCGACGCTCGGCGTAAAGTCGATGGTGTCGGCGATGTTGAGCGCCTCGCCACCGACCTCGGTGACCATGCCGTCCTTGACGAGGGTGCTCACGGTCGCCCCGTGCACCGCCACGAGAGAGTTGTCCTTCGGGTTGCGCACCATCGCCTGGTAGGTGACCTTGAGCGTGCCGTTGATGAGCTGTTGCGAGATGGCGCGCAGCTCCATCTTGTTCTTGCCGCCCTGCCGCATCTTGCTCTTGACGTGTTCTTGCACCGCGCTCGTCAGCGCCGCGAGGCCGGCCTTGCCTTCGGGCGAGCCGGGCTTGCGCAAGGCGCTCATGGCGCGCGCCGTGAGAGCGGCGGTCGCCACGCCCGCCGTGCCTTCGGTCGGACCGAACGACAGGCGCTGCGCCGTCACCGGCGGGACGACGGGCTCGGTCCAACTCGGCGTGACGAGGCCGCGCCTGACGGCATCGGTACGTGTCGCCTCCATGAGCTCCTTCAGCTGCTCCTCGGTGAGCACCCCTTTCAAGTGCTCACGCGCGGCCTTGAAGACGTTCTCGACAAAGTCCTTTGAGGTCGGGCTGCCTGACTTGTAGAGCATGGCGTGGCCGACCATGATGGCGATCATGTGCTGGCACGCCTCGTTGTCATCGACGCCGAGGCTCGCGAGCTTGGTCTTCATCGACCACCAAAAGCCGCCGTACACCTGCCCGCGGTCATGGCATTCGGAGCTCGTCGTGCCGACCGTTTGTTGGTTGTTGACGTTGCGCAGGTAGGGTTCGTTACCGACGATGTGCCAATCCTCGGAGATCTCCGGATCGTTGGTGTCGAAGGCGGCGAGCGCATCGCCAAAGCCCTCGTGGATGGACGCGCCCAAGCTGTAGGCGCCGCCCACGAGATCGGGCGCGATGTGGTCGAGCAGCAAGTGCCCCATCTCATGGGTGCTCACGTTCGGGTCGGAGGCGAGCGGCCATTTGCCGCCCGCGGTGCCGAGTACGATCTCGTTGTCGTTCGGTGAGTAGTAGGCGTTCGTGTCGGTCATGCCGTTGACCTTGACGCGGATCTCGCCCGGGTTGTTCGGGTTCTGCAGGAGCTGCTCGAGGTCGACGCCCACGTCTTGCACGCGCCGCAACACGCTGCGCGCCGCATAGAGCGTCTGCACCTGTGAAAAGCCGTCGCTCGGCACGTTGCCGCCGTTCGGGAAGGGCATTAGGCCCTCGGCCGTGGTGAGCACCTCGGTGCCCGAGACGTGCACGTGCTCGCTCTTGAGGCCGTCGGCGCTCACGCTCACCGGCTTGTCGATGGCGACGTGGAAGATCTTGTCGTTGCTCGCGGTGCGATTCTCACCCGCCCAGACAACGAAGTTGCCCGTGCCGTCGACCTTGCCGTACTGCGCTCCGCTGAGCGACAGCACGTAGTCGAGGGCGCGCCAGTCGTCGCCGAACAGCTTCCCCGGACCGGCCACGACTACCGCCTTGGCGATAGCCAGCTTGTCGCCGCGCGGCAAGCCACCGACGGCGCCCGAGTGCTGCTGCACGAGGCGTTCGAGCTCGGCCTTGGTGATGCCGCCGCCTTGCGCGCGGTCGATGAGGATCTGGTAGAGCTGGGCGTCGGCGACCGTGCCGCCGCTCGCCAGGCTCTCTTGCCACTTGCGTAACGTCGGCATCGCCCGTTGGTAGTGCGCGTTGACGGCGTCGGCGAAGGCTCGTTGCACGAGGCCCACGTCGTGGGTCAACGCGTAGGCCTCGACGAACACGCTGCGCGCCGCTGCGTTGTTGATGCGGCTGTTGAACGAGTCGAGGTTGTTGTGGTCGATCCGCCATTGCTCGTTGCGGTAGGTCGAATCCTTGGCGAAGCGTTCGAGATCTTGCAGTGGGGTCGGCGCCTGCCAGTAGGCGAAGCCAAGCGCGGTTGAGCGCAAGGGCTCGAGCTCCTTGCTCTGCAACATGGCGCGCACGAACGACGGATCGGCCGCGGGGTCGCTGCCCACGGTCCCGGCGACTGCCTCGTTGACGAAGGCCGCAAGACGCGTGGCGTCGGGCGCTACGCCGGCGAGCGTGCGCGCGGCGAGGTTGGCGTCGGTGAGCTTGTAGAGATTGCCGAGAAAGAACTCCTGCGCGCCCGTCTTGCTCTCGGCCACCTTGAGCTTGCCGATGAGCCCGCCGACCTTGTTGTCGGTGGCGAGCGTCTGCACGAGGCGCACTCGCTCGGCTTCGGGCGTGTCGCGCAAGAGCCGCCAGGCATGGCCCTGTTGGGTCGGCGAGAGCTCGGCGGTCGCTACGTAGTTTTCGAGCACGCGCACGCGCTCGGGGAAGTCGAGGTTGGTGTTGAGCAGGCCGAGGTCGGCGGGCTTCTTGCCGTCGACGAGCTGCTGCGCGATAGCGCGCGACTCGCTCGTGAATTGCCCCCTCTTGATGCCCTCTTGCAGGGCTTTGCGCTCGCTTGCCTTGAACGTGCCGTCACGACCCTTGGCCCAAGCGAACTTTTGCACGAGCTGCTCGAGCTCGAGGGTTGAGATGCCGTTCGGCGCGACCTCTTGCATGGCCTTCCACATGGCCTCGTTGATGGCGGCGAGGATGGCAGCATTGAAGGCGCGCTTGAACGCCGCGCGGTCGGCGAACATCACTGGGCGATTGTCATCGCCGACGGCGAGTGTGGCATCGAGCAGGGCCATCTGCTCGCTCTCGAACCACCCGTCGGCGCCCGCGTGCTCGAGCATACGATCGACGTCGGTCACGGTCATCTTCTTGCCGCCCGTGCCCTGGCGGCGCAGCTCCTGCAAGAGCGCAGGGTCGGGGACGACGCCAGCGCTCTGCAGGTCGCGATATTCGCCGAGGCTCGTGGCGTGGCTCTCGTTGTAATAGACTTGCAGCTTCTGCTGGTAGAGCCTCTCGAGTGCGTCGAGCTCGTGGTGCGCTGCGAACTCTTTGATGAAGAACGATTGGGTCGCGCCTGCCGGAAGCACGTCGCGCAGTCGTGCAAAGGCGGCGGCTTGCAGCGGCCACTCACGATCGCGTCGACCGCCGACGTTGCGCGCGAACTCCTCGAGGGTGTCGAGATCCGCCGGCTCCCAGTAGATGCTGCCGGTGTAGGGCGAAAAGAAGTTGAGGGCGCGTAGGCGCTCGGCGACCGTGCTCGCGAAGCTCGGGTCTTCGGCGTGTGCTGCTTGCAGCTCGCTGAAGTACGTGCCGAGGGCAGCCACGTCGCCAGCCGGTGAGAGAGAAACACAGTTGACGAGCAAGGCCTCTTGGTCGGCGGGAGCGCCGTTCGTGAAGGCCGCAGACTTGAGCACGTCCCCGAGGCGCGCGCCGAGGGCGACACGACTCGCGCTGTGGTTGTAGCCGGCGATGACGAGGTCGAGCTGGCGCTCGGAGAGCGGCGTGCTGTCGACTGCGCGCCGAAGAGTCGCGAAGCCGTGCACGTCGTTGCCGGTGACGAAGCCGGCGAGGGCGTCGGTGGCGACGCTGTCGGCAAGGCGCTGCCAGCAGTTGAGCTTGGCGTCCGTGACGCTCGGATCGTTGTAGATGGCAAAGAGGCGCTCGGTGATGAGCGTCGCCGCCTTCTTGATATCGGCCTTGGAGGCATCGGGTTCGCGTTGCCTGAGCAGGTCTTGCAGGCGGCTATTGACGGTCACGGGCGGAGTCGCCGGCGGGCCCTGCACGAGCTTGCGGAAGTTGGCGCCGCCCATCGCGGCGAGCGCATCGCCGACGTTGGTAAAGCGCGCTTCGTCGACCTTGCCGTCGTACGTGTGCGTCTTCGGATTTGAGAACCAACCGAAGATGAGGATGCGCGAGAAGACCTCGATGAGGGTATCGATGACGGCGGTGTACCAGTGCGTCTTTTCGAGGCCGTCGAGCGCCGGGCCCTTGACGGAGAAGGTCGGTCCGAGCCCGGCGAGCAGGGCAGGGCGTGCGTCGCTCGAAAGCGGCACGACGCTGCCCGGCTGCACGTTGCTATCGACGCCGTCGAAGACGTAGGCTTGGCTCGGGTCGGAGCGCTGCAGTGTGATGGCCGCGCCCCTGACGCCACGGCCGATGGCCGCTTCGAGCAGCGTGAGGCAGTCGTTTTGCGTCAGGCCGTGTTGCGAGAGCGTCGCGAGGTCGCGCAGTGCGGCCGGGGCAAAGCGTGCGCCGGTGTCGGGCAAGGAGAACGTCAGTTCGAGCTTCTCGCCCTTGGCGATGGCGTGCTCGAGGCGCGGGTCGACGTCGCGCTCGGTTTGACTGCCGGTGACGCTGTTGACTGAGTTGACGGCCATCCTGGATCTCCTCGTGTCGCGCTGCCGAGCTGCGGTCACCCGTGCGTGTGGTGCCCGGGCCGCCGGCCCGAACGCCGCGCCGCTTATCGTACCGCTCGATTATCGGGCGAGAGCTTGGAGTTGTTGTGAAAAACGTGTCACCGGGTGTCGCACCCAGGGCCGCCGTTGTAGTAACATGAGACTTCCGGGGGGTGCGAGGGTTGCATGAGCGAGTCAGAAGCACCGGTGCGCGCCGTGTTGGTGGTCGACGACGACGAGCTCCTGCTAGAGCTGCTGCACGAGGTGCTGTCGGGCGAAGGCTATACCGTGCACGCCGCCGCGGACGGCGCGCAAGCTTCGGTCCTGCTCGCGAGTCACGAGATTGGCGTCGCCATCTTGGACAAGAACCTACCGGGCAAGCAGAGCGGCCTCGATCTCTTGCGCGTCATAAACAGTACGTCGCGATTGACGCGCTCGATGATCTTCACGGGCTACGCTTCGAAAGAGTCGGCCATCGAAGCTTTGCAGCAAGGCGCGTTCGACTACCTCGAGAAGCCGCTCGATATCGACATTGTGGTTGCCAAGGTGCGCCGCGCCTGGGAGGCCTATGAGCTCGCGGCCGAGCACCAGGCCATCTTTCGCAAGTACGAGACGCTGTTTGAGATCGTACCGGGCATCGTCTGGTTCCTCGCGCAAGATGGTGTCTTCAAGCGCATCAACCACGAAGGTGCGGCCCTGCTCGGCTATGCGCCGAATGAGCTGCTCGAGAGGCCGTATGACCTGCTGCTCGCCGAGGGCGATAGCGGCGACGGTGAGATGTGGGCCTTCAAGGAGCGGCGCACTGGCGAGCGCGCGCTGCGGCACCAGATGGTTCGCCTGCGCACGCGCAGTGGTGAGACGCGGCTGTTCGAGTTCAGCTCGACGGGCGCTTGGGACCGCTCGCTCAACGATCCGCAGCGTCGCTTCTGGGGTACGCTCGGTGTCGGTTGGGACGTGACCGAGCAAGCGCTGCTGCATGAGAAGCTGCGCCAAGCGGGCAAGATGGAGGCCATCGGCCGGCTCGCGGGCGGTCTGGCGCACGACTTCAACAATCTGCTGACGGTGATCATCACCAACGCCGAGGCTGTGCGCCGCTCGAGCGCCGGCGAGGATCAAGAGGCCGTGGCGCAGATCAAGCGCGCCGCCGTGCATGCCGCGGAGCTAACCGCGCAACTGCTCGCCTTTAGCCGCAAGAAGGTCGTCTACCCGCGCATCATCGACCCCGGGGAGGTCGTCCGCCGGCTCGAGCCCATGCTGCGCCGTCTCATCCCCGAGAACATCCGGCTCGTCATCAATGTGCCGGCGGTCGAGCTGCGCATCAAGGCCGACCCGAGCCAACTCGAACAGGTGGTCATCAACCTCGCTGTCAACGCCCGTGACGCCATGCCGTCGGGCGGCACCCTCACTCTCGGGGTCGGCACGCGCTCGCTCGACCAGGCGTTCGTCGAATGTCGGCCTCCCCTGCAGGCCGCGACGTATTGCGTGCTGTCGGTCGTCGACACTGGCTGCGGCATGGACGCGCAGGTTCGCGAGCATCTCTTCGAGCCCTTCTACACGACCAAGGCGCCGGGGCGCGGCACGGGCCTCGGCCTCGCCACCTCCTACGCCGTCGTCACTCAGGCGGGTGGGCACATCGACGTGGACTCGGGGCCGTCGCGCGGCACAACGATGACCGTGTACCTGCCGCTTACCGACGAGGTCGCGGTAGACCCCCCCGCCGCCGAGGCGACGAAGGTCTCGGCTGGCCATGAGGCCGTGCTCATGGTCGAGGACGACCCCATGGTGCGCCTGTCGGCGCGCGGTATTCTCGAGCGCGGCGGCTATCGGGTCGCCGACGCCGAGTCGGGCGAGGCGGCGCTCGCGCTCGCGGCGGGCCAGCAATTCGACCTGCTCGTCACCGATCTCGTGATGCCCGGCATCGATGGCACCGAGCTCGCGCGTCGCCTGCGCCAGCGCCAGCCCGAGCTGCCGGTGTTGTTCGTCTCCGGCTATCCTGGCGACAGCCCACCCGAGCCGGTCGACTTCGCCCGGGCGCGCTACCTGCAAAAACCCTTCCATACGCGCACGCTCCTCGAAGCGGTGCGGCGGGTTCTCGACGGCGATGTCGAGCCCTAGCAGGATGGAAGATGCAACGCCGAGCCGTGCGACGGGTTGCGCCGAGCACCCGCAGTGATGACACTGCCTTAGCGGCGACGGCGCTGGTCACGGGAGCAACGCGCGGCATTGGCCGCGAGGCGGCGCGGCAGCTCGCCCCTCATTACAGCAGGCGTACCACGCACTCGGCGACGGTGCCGGCGGCGCTCATGACGAACGCCGCGGCGAGCGCTGAAAAGAAGCCGCGGATCTCGAGTTGGTCTGTCTGCGCGTCGACGATCTCGAGCACGATCGCATCGACGATCCAACGCGTGGCGAAGGCGAGCAGGAAGCCGAGCCCGAGTGTGGCTATGCCGATGAGGACGAAGAACACCCAGCCGAGCAGCCAGTTCAAGACGCCGAAGAGGGCCGCAACCAAGAACGCGCCGCCGATTCCTTTGAGTCGAAAGCCCGGCACGAGCTTGGCCGCGAGCCACACCGCGAACGACAGTACGAGCCAGGAGACGAAGATGTGCGCCATAGTGACCTCGCACGACAGGGGATGACACGCCATGAGACGGCACGCCTCGCGCTGCGTGCGTTCAAGGTATGAGGCAGTCGATGTCACGTCAATCCGGGAGGAGCCCGTTCAAAAGATCTGATCGAAGACGACGTAGAGGCCATACGATGGCGTTGGCGTCGGCGCACGATCCCTGGCACTCTCGTCGGTCATCCGAGGCGGCTGTCGCCTCACGCACGCGAAGACGACTGGCCAATGACGAGCACCAGTGTGGGCATCGCTGTGATGCTGCTCGCCACCGCGATGACCAACGTCGGCGCGGTGATTCAAAAGCGCGCCGTCGACGCCCTCGCGCCGCTCGACGGCCAGCCGCTCGCGGCGAGCGTCAAAGCGCTGTTGCGCTCACGTCTGTGGTGTCTCGGCTGGGCCACGGCGACCTCGGCCATCATCCTCAACATGGTGGCTGTCGGCCTCGCCGATCTCGGCGTCGTGCAGCCGCTCAACGGCTTTGGACTCGTCGTCTTGGCCCTCGGCTCTCGCATTTACCTGGGCGAGCGGCTCGATCGCGCGCGTCTCGTAGCGATCGGACTCGTCGTCGTCGGCGTGGGGCTCGTCGGAGTATTCGCGACGCCGAGTCGCGTCTTCGCCACGGCGTCTGAGCTCTTGGCCTGCTACACCGACGGCCTCGGGCCCTTTGTGCTCGCCCTCGCGGCGCTGTTTGGTCTCGGCGCCTGGCCGCTCGCTCGCGCCGCACGGGGGCGCGCCGGCATCGTGTTCGCCCTGATGGCGGCCGTTTGCTCTGTGCTCGGTCTCGCCTTCGCCAAGGGCGTCTTCGGTGCCGCGACGGCGTGGGGCGTCGTGGCGACCCTTGCCGCGTGGCCCTTTGTCGTCCTTGCGGCGCTGCTCTTGTTCTTCGCGGTCGCGGCCCTCGGCCTGCAACAGCTCTCGTTCCAAAAGGGTCGGGCGGTCGTTGTCACGCCCATCTTCGCTGGCGCCTCGGTCCTCTTGCCGCTCGTGCTCGGCCGTTTGGTCTTCGGGGAGGCGCTCGGCGTTCTCGGCCTCGTCGGGCCTCTGTTGATCTTGGCGGGCGTCGTCGTCCTCGGCGCGCAGCGGGACGACACGGCGTCGACGGCCGCGACAGCAGCTACGGCGGTCATGGCGGCGAGGGCAACGAAGGCAGCGACGGCAACGCGTTCGGCCCGAGGAGCGCGCGGTGCGGGAATCGCAGCCGCCCCTTCGCGTTACCACACCAACGACGAGCTCGTAGCCGCGTGCGCGGGTCTGGCCGCGCGTGACGGCGGTCGAATCTCTTGCGAGGTTATCGGGACAACGGCCACCGGCCGTGCCATCCCCGCGGTGCGCGTGCGTGGGTCGGACTGCGCGACTTCGCCCGCGCGGCCGCAGGTGCTCGTCACCGCCAATCTGCATGGCAATGAGGTCATCTCGAGCGAGGTGGCGCTCGGCGTCCTCAAGCTGTTGACGACCGTGCCACCCGGCGCGGCCGCCGCGCAGTTGCTCGCGCAGGCCGACGTGACGGTCGTGCCCGCGGTCAATCTCGACAGTCGCGAGCGCGCCGCGAGAGCGCTCGGCGCGGCGCGCATATGGGCACGTGCGCCGCGCGGCAATGCGCGTGGCGTGGACCTCAATCGCAACTTTCCCTACCCGCGCGATGTCGGCGACGTATGGCATCCCATGTCGGGGACGCGTTGGCGCCGTCTGCCATGGTATCGGGGCACGGCGCCTCTGTCGGAGGCCGAGAGTCAGGCTTTGAGCGCGCTCGCCACGCGCTTGCGCCCGTCGGCGGCCCTCTCGTTGCACTCGGTCGGTGGTTTGTTTCTCTACCCCTATTGCCGCACCGGCGCGGCGCCGCGCCACGAGCGCGAATTCATGGCTATGGGGGCGGCCTTTGCCGCCGCGCAGGCCGAGCGTGCCTACGTCGTCAAGCAGTCGCACGCCTGGTACACGATCCTCGGCGACTTCGATGACTGGCTCTACGATACCTTCGCCACTCTCGCCGCCACGATCGAGGTGGCGCGGCCCTTGGCCGGCGTCGGGTGGCACCCGGTGCGGCTCGGCTCGGCGCTGTGGTGGATGAACCCGCGCGAGCCTGGCTCGACCGTCGAACACACGGCGACGGCGTGTCTTGCCGCCTTGAGCGCGGCGGTGCGGGCCCGCTCGACGAAGCTAGATGTTCCCTGAGCGCCAGGCATAGTAGGCCCAACGCGCGACCTCCCACAGCCATGGCACGAGCGCCTTGCTGCGCGGATACTCGCTCATCCCGAAGCCCTGCGGCACGGACTCGCCGAGGCTCGCGAGCACCTCACGCGTATGGGCGCCGCGCTGCGCCGGCGGGTCGATGTCGGCGAGCGGCGTCAGTGACATCGAGACGGGGGCCCGTACGAAGGCGAGCGGCGTAGCGCAGCCTGGGTAGAGGCGGCGCTCGACGGCAGGGTGGGGTCGCGGGTCGATGCGTCGCGTATCCTCGACGGCGTTCTTTGGGCTGCTCAAGGCTAGGAGCGCCACGGTCTCGCCAATCCCGAGCGTGCGCAGGCGCGCGCGCCCTTCGGCGATGGTGAGGCGCTTGAAGAGCCGCGCGACGCGCGAGAAGAGCTCGGCCGAAGCAAGGGTGCGGGTTTCGTCGAGCGGTGCGAGCAGTCGAGCGAGCTCGCCACGTGGCCCGGCGAGGCAGGCGCGGCCGTCGCGCGTATCGATGAGGCCAGCCGTCACCTCTCGTTGAGCGCGGGCGCCGGGCGCGTCGTCGCGGCCTCGAGCGCTCTCCTTGTTGCGCGTGCGCGTGGTGCCACCGCTCGGCGTGCCCGTTGTGCTGTCTTGGCTCTCGCTGCTCTTTGACGCTGCGAGCTGGTCGAGCTGAAACAGTGTCGCCACAGCCGTCAGGTGCGTCTCGACGTGCGCGCCACGCCCGGTGCGCTTTTGGGCGTAGAGCCCGAGCAGCATGCCAAAGGCTCCGGCGAGGCCGCAGCCGATGTCGATGATGGGCGACGGGTAGAGCTTGGGCACGCCCTTCTTACCGTAGGTCGACTGGATGCCGCATACGGCCTGCACCACTTGCTCGAAGCCTGGGCGCGCCGCCCACTCGCCCTCGTTGCCGTAGGCGTTCAAGTGCGCATACACGAGGCCGGGGAAGCGCTCGCGCAGCCGCTCGGGGCCGACGCCGACCGCCCTCGCCACTGCGAGGTTGCGATAGTTTTGCACCACCACGTCGGGCGCGAACTGCTCGAAGATCGCCCACAGACGGCGCTTGCCCTCTGTGGTCGTCAGGTCGAGCGTGACCGAGCGTTTGCCCGCGTTGAAGACGAGGTGAAACGATAACGCCCAGTCGAGCTGGGTTGGGCTCTGCAGCGAAACCACATCCGCGCCGAGCTCGGCCAAGACACGTCCTGAGCAGGGGCCGGCGATGACGCGCGACAGATCGAGCACCCGCACACCGGCGAGCGGTGGTCGCGGCGGCGTCGGCTCGGCCCCGGGTATCATCGCAACGGGAAGACGGACAGCATGCGCTGAGGGCGCGACCCAGCGTCCGAGGATGGCCTCGGCGCTGGCGCAGCGTTCTCGCGCCTTCGTGCGCGGCGCGCGAGCCGAAGTCTTGACGAGCGTGCCCGGCGTCATGAGCGCGCCGAGCTCGGGGTCGTGGACCACGACGCCCTCGTGCATGCCGGCCGCGAGGCTGTCGGCGAGCCACTCGTCGACACGCCGCACGCGCACGCAACAGAGCTCCTCGCCGAGCAAGCGCTCCCACTCCGCGGCCGTCTTGGCGAGGAAAATGCGACGATAGATGCGGCGGATACGTTTGGCCTCAGCGATGTTGCGCACCTGGCTCGGATCGCGACGGGTCGCGGCCGACAGCACCCGTCGCAGCGCGGCCACGTCGTCGCCAAAGCCGAGCTTATCGAGTCGCTCGAGGATGAGCGCGTTGTGGGCCGGTAGCGTGATGTGCAGGTAGATGTAGCGCCCGTCGCCGCACAGCCACGAGCCCATAAAGGGCGTACCCACCATCTTGAGCGGCACGAAGCCGCGCGGCATGCCGCTCTTGACGACGATCGACAGCACTTGCGCAAAGAGGCTCGCGCCAAAGAGCGAGGCCTCGACGTGTTGGCCGCGACCGAGCACGCGGCGGGCGATGAGCGCCGCGAGGGTGGCGTCGGCGGCCCATAGCGCCGCCATGACCGAGCCCACCCGCAGCTCGTGGTAGGCCGGCTTGCCGATGGGTTTGTGGAAGAGATAGCCCGCGGCCGCGGCGACGGCTTCGTACGCCGGAAGCTCGGCGCGCGGGTCACCCTTTGGGAAGGCACCGATGTGGCAGCTTATGAGGCCGGGGTTGCAGGTAGCGCGCACGGCAGCGGGGTCGAGCCCGAGGGCCGCGTGTTCGCTCGGGTGCAGGCCTTCGACGTAGACGTCCGCTCGCTCGATGAGCGTGCGCAGGCGCTCGCGGTCCTCGGCGAGCGTGAGGTCGAGCTCGAGCTCGAGCTTGCCCCGCGCCAAAAGGATCTCGTGCCGAGCGTCGATGACGCATCGGTCGCGTCGCACGATTCGTACGACCTCAGCGCCTTCGTCGGCGAGCCACAGGCCCACGAGCGAGCACGCGAGACTGTCACCGAGCTCGACGACGCGCAGCCCGGCGAGGATTGCGTCGTTACAGGCAGAAGAATCGGGCATCACTCGGTCTCCGGCGGCACGCTTGTCGGGGCAGCAACTTGCCAGCTTCGTCGACCGGGGGAAAGGGGCTGTCCGTTTCGCGGTCGCCGCCTGCGCGCCGCGCCTTCGCGCCGGTATCTGTGCTACAAGACCGCCTTGGATTTTTGCGCAAGCGAGGTTCGAGAGTGCGTGTCCTATTCGTCAGTCCCGCCTGGGCCGGTCATGGCCACCGCAAGAAGATCAAGTGCCGCGAAGACGAAATCCATCCGCTCACGGTCGGCATTCTCGCCGCGCTCAGCGACGGCCACGACTTGCGCATCGTCGATGAGCACGTGGCGGCGGTACCCTTCGACGAGCCGTGGGACCTCGTTGCCATCAGCGCCACAACCTACCGGGCGCCCCGCGCCTACGCCATCGCCGAGCGCTTTCGTGCGCAAGGCGTGCAGGTCGTGCTTGGTGGCATTCACCCGACCTTGATGACCGAAGAGGCCTTGACGCACGCGGACGCGGTCGTGCGCGGCGAGGCCGAGCCCGTGTGGCACGAGATCCTGCGCGACGCGGCGGCGCGCGCTCTTGGGGGTACGTACGAAGGCGGCTGTCTCGCTGACCTGTCGCTCGTTCCCGTGCCGCGCCGTGATCTGATGGGCTGCGCTCGGCACGACGCGGTCTACGTGCAGGCGACGCGCGGCTGTGGTCTCACCTGTAAGTTTTGTTATCTTCAGTATACGGGCTGGGGCGGCTTTCGCAAACGTCCCATCGACAGCGTCATCGCCGAGATGCGTGCATTGCCGCAGCGGATCATGCTCATCGTCGATGACAACTTGTTCGTCGATCGCGAGTATGCGCTCGCGCTGTTCGCCGCCATGGCGCCGCTCAAAAAGTTCTGGTGGGCGCAGGCGCCGACGACGGTCGCGTTCGACGAAGAGATGCTCGTGGCCGCCTATCGCGCCGGCTGCTTCGCCATGAGCCTCGGCTTTCAGACCATCTGCCGCGAGTCGATGGCGCAGGCCGACGTGCGTCAAAACCGGGTCGAGCGCTACTGCGAGGTCGTGCGCAACCTGCATCGGCAACACATCCTCGTCGATGCGACGTTCATCTTCGGCTTCGACGCCGATCCGCCGGGCATCTTCCGCGATACCGTCGAGGCGGTGCGCGACATGCAGCTCGACAGCACCACCTTCTACACGTTTACGCCCTACCCGGGCACGGCGCCCTTCGTCGACCTCGACAAGCAAGGGCGCATCCTGCATCGCGACTGGGCACGCTACGATTGGGATCACGCGGTGCACCGCCCGGCGCGCATGTCGCCCGAGGAGCTCGAGGCCGGGATCGCCTCGGCCTACAAGGCGCTCGACGCCGCCCCTCTGCGCTGGCTCGCGAGCAACCTGATGCGCAACCTGTGGGTCGTTGGGCGCTCGCCGCACCTGGCGCGCTTTCTTCTGCGGCAGAACATGCCCGAGCGCTACGAGCTCACGTACTGACGAGCGGGGGGCGAGCCTACGAAGTCGTAGAGTACGCGTCGCAGGACGAGCAGTCCAACGAGCTCGGCGATCTCATGCCCGAGTGCGCCGACGTATACCGCCGGGATGAGCACGTACACGGCTGCCTCGAGATAGCAGTAGCCGAGCATGCCGCAGGTGAGGCAGCTAAGCGCTAAGGCGACATTTTCGCGGCCACGCAACAGCGACAGGATGAGCGCTAGGACGCCGAGCGCCAAGGCGGCGAGTGGAATCACGCGAAACTCGACGATGCTCGCCGCTTCGGGGATCGCGAACGTCGGCGTCAGGCTCGCACCCGATGGCGACACGTGTGCAAGGAGCGGCACGAGCGCCTGGTCGTAGAACGCGTTGGCGTGCTCGCAGGGCAGCGTTACGGCGGCCGGGTCGGCGGCGAGCGGGCGCGTGACGATGAACAAGAGCGGCAGCGTCATGAGGGTCAAGAGCAGCGTGGTCAAGAAGAACAGCGTGTGCGGTCGGCAGCGCAAGCCCGCGCGGCGCGGACAGCCTTGGCAGGCGCCAACGAGGATGCACGGCCGCTCCTGGTCAACGTAGTGCAGTGCCACGCGATCGACGGCGAGGAGGCTCGCGTAGACGAGCAGGCCGGTGCCGAGGGCGCTCGCGAATCCATGGCCGACGCGCAGCGTAGGGTTCGGCTGCTGCACCACATAGATCTCGACGGCGCAGACCACCTCCGAAAACGCGAAGCACGCGAGCCCGGTCACAAAGAGCCAGCCGATGGTCTTGACTGCGGGCGTGGCAAAGCTCGCGAGGCGCGCCGCAGCGCGTCCTCGCAGGCCCGCGATGACTCGCCAAAGCAGCAGCGCGGTCACGGCCATGACGGCCGTCTTGCCGATGGCGATCGAAAGCGTGCTCAGAATAAAGGCGCCAAAGTTCAAGCGTGCGCTCCCGGCAAGGTCGCGGCCTTCATCTCGCGCACGAAGCTCGACAACCTCGACAGATCGAGGGATCCCGAGCCGCCTGCGGCGCCGATCGCAGTCTCGAGGCGGCCGACGACGGCCGAGCCCGAAATGACCCCTGCGGCCCCATGCGCGAGCGCAGCGCAAGCGTGCGCTGGCGTGGCGATGCCGAAGCCGAGCAGAGGCGGTGGCGCGCCGAGATCGGCGAGCGTGGCGAGCAGCGCGCGGTGATCGGTCTTGGCCTCGGTGTCGGCGCCCGTGACCCCGGTGCGCGTCAGCACGTAGGTGTAGGCGCGGCCGAGGCGGGCCACGGTGGCGAGGTGCTGGTGGGGCGTGTTGTCGGCGGCGATGAACACGGGTGCGACGCCGTGAACGGTCGCGGCGCGCACGAACGGCTCGGCCTCTAGCGTCGGCACGTCGGCGACGAGCACCGAGTCGACGCCGGCATCAGCGGCGCGGGCGTAGAAGGCGTCGAGACCCGGGGCCTCGACGAGGCTCGCGTAGATGAGCAGCCCGATGGGCACGTCAGAATGCTCGCGGCGCACCGCACGCACGAGCTCGAGGGCCGCCACGGTGCGCGCCCCCGCCTGCAGGGCGCGCCGATCCGCCCTTTGGATGACCGGCCCGTCGGCGACCGGATCCGAGAAGGCGATGCCGAGCTCGAGGGCGTCGGCGCCGGCTGTGACGAGGGCGCGCAAGACCTCGAGGCTGCGCGTGAGGTCTGGATCGCCGAGCACCGTGAAGGGTACGAACGCGCCCTCCTGCCGCGCCCGCAGGTGCGCGAACATCCTTTCGTAGCGCTCAGTCATGGGCGGCTCCTACGCTCGCGGCGAGCGCGGCCTGCACGGTGGCGAGGTCTTTGTCGCCGCGCCCCGACAGGTTGACGATCATGAGCTGCGGGCGCGTGCTCGCCTCGGCGAGCTTGACGGCGTGGGCGATGGCATGCGCGGACTCGAGAGCGGGCAGGATCCCCTCCTCGCGGCCGAGGCGCGAGAAGGCCGCGAGGGCTTCGGTGTCGGTGGCGCCGACGTAGGTGGCGCGGCCCGAGGTCATCAGCTGCGCGTGCTCGGGTCCGACGCCCGGGTAGTCGAGCCCAGCCGCGATGGAGTGGCTCTCCGAAATCTGCCCGTCGCCGTCGGCGAGCACCCTGCTGCGGCAGCCGTGCAAGATCGCCGTGCGGCCGCGCTGTAGCGTGGCGCCATGCTGGTCGGTATCGAGGCCACGGCCGGCCGGCTCGACGCCGACGAGCGCGACTTCGCGGTCGGGGACAAACGCCGTGAAGATGCCGATGGCGTTCGAGCCGCCGCCGACGCAGGCGAGCACCTGGTCGGGCAGGCGCCCCTCGACGGCGAGGATCTGACGGCGCGCCTCCTCGCCTATGACACGCTGGAACTCGCGCACCATCAGCGGAAAGGGGTGCGGCCCGGCCACGGTGCCGAGCAAGTAGTGGGTATCCGTGAAGCTCGCCGCCCAATCGCGCAACGCCTCGTTGATGGCCTCCTTGAGCGTGGCCGCTCCGGTGGCGATCGGCACGACCTCGGCGCCGAGCATGCGCATGCGAAAGACGTTGGCCTGTTGGCGCTCGACGTCGCGCGCCCCCATGTAGACGCGCGTCGGCATACCAAAGAGCGCTCCTGCCATGGCTGTCGCCACGCCGTGCATGCCGGCGCCCGTCTCGGCGATGAGCCGCCGCTTGCCGAGCCGCTGCGCGAGCAGCGCTTGCGCTAGGGCCTGATTGGTCTTGTGCGCGCCACCGTGCACGAGGTCCTCGCGCTTGAGATAGATGCGGGTCTTCGTCGTGGCGCACAGGCGCCGGCAGCGATACAACGGCGTCGGTCGGCCGGCATAGGTCGTCAACAGGCTCTCGAGGTCGCGCACGAAGTCGGGATCTTTGTGCCAGCGCACGAACGCGGCCTCGAGCTCCTCGAGCGCAGGCAGCAGCACCTGCGGTACGTAGCAGCCGCCAAACTCGCCGAAGCGACCGTCGCCCGCGTTCATGCAGTCTCCTTTGCCGCGTGACGACCGTGGCCACGCAGCGCTGCGAACAAGGCATCGAGCTTGTCCGGGTCTTTGATCCCTGCCGCGCTCTCGACGCCGGAGTTGACGTCGAGCGCCCAGACGCCGAGCTCATCGGCGTGCGCGGCGTTGGCGGGCCCGAGGCCGCCGGCTAGGACGAGCTCGCCTCTCGCCGGGGGTCCTGGCAGCAGCGTCCAGTCGAAAGCCTTGCCCGTGCCGCCTGCCTTGGCGGCGTGCGCGGCGAGGGTCGCGCTCGAGACGTGGGTCGTGCCGTTGGCGTAAGTGACGCTGTCGGTCGCCGCCGTCGCCGTGTCGTAGAGCAGGCGCTCGACGCCCGGGACGCGCCCGCTCGACGCGAGGGTGCCCGCGAGCGGGGTTGGCCCTACCGCGACGGCCCGCCAGATGGCGCAGCTCACCGGGAGCCTCTTGCGCAGCGTGCGGATGTAGGCCTCGTCTTCGTGGCCGTGCAATTGCACCGCGGCGAGTGAGAGCGCCTCGGCGTGTGACGCCACGAGTTCGCAAGGGGCATCGATGAACACGCCGACGAAGGCGAGCGGCGCGGCACGGCAGATCTCCCTCGCGGTCGCGAGCGAGACGACGCGCGGTGAGCTCGGCGCGAAGATGAGTCCGCCCATGCACGCCCCCGCGGCGCAGGCGCACGCGGCGTCTCCGGGACGCGTCAGTCCACAGACCTTGATCCGTCCGAAGACGAGCTCGCGCACCGCGCGCGCGATGTCGCTCTCGCGCACGAGAGCGCTGCCGACGAGCAGACCGTCGACCGTGGGGCGCAGGCGCAACACGTCGCGGTGGCTCGCGACGCCCGACTCGCCGATGAGCGTGACGCTCGCGGGGACCTGTGGCGCGAGACGAAGGGTCGTGTCGAGGTCGATGGCGAGCGTGTCGAGGTCGCGGTTGTTGATGCCGATGAGCGTCGCGCCGAAACCGAGCGCCAGCGCAAGCTCGCGCTCGTTGCGCACCTCGACCACGGCGTCCATGCCGAGCTCGCGCGCCACGCCGAGGCACACGGTCGCGACTTCGGGCGAGAGGACCGACATCATGATGAGGACCGCATCGGCGCCGAAGGCCCGCGCCTCGTAGACCTGATACGGATCGACGATGATGTCCTTGCACAGCACGGGCTTCATCACGGCGGCGGCTACGGCGGCCACATGCTCGAGGCTGCCGCCGAAGAACGGCTCGTCGGCGAGCACCGAGATGGCTGAGGCAAAGGGCGCGTAGGCACGCGCGATGGCCACCGGATCGTAGTCGTGCCGCAGTACGCCGGCCGAGGGCGAGGCGTGTTTGCACTCCAGCACGAAACCGAGCGGTCCCTGGCGAAGCGCGGCGGCAAAGCAGCGCGTCGTCGGCGAAAGCCCGGTGCGCAGCGTGGCGAGCGGCCGAGCGCGGCTGCGTGCGGCTACGGCCGCTCGCTTGCTCGCGGTGATGCGTTCGAGGGCCATCCTACGTGCTCCGTGACAGCTCGGCCCAGGCTCGCAGGCGCGCGAGGGCGCGGCCACTCGCGAGGGTCGCACTCGCCAGGCGGACGCCTTCTTTGAGGGACGGGGCGCGCTCGGCGAGCCACAACAGCGCGCCGGCGTTGGCTGCTACGGCTCCGCTATGGGCTAGGTTGCCCTTGCCGCCGAGGAGCTGTGAAAGCCACGCGGCGTTGCTCGCCGGATCGCCGCCCGTGAGGTCATCGCGGCCGATGCGGGCGAGGCCGAGCATCTCCGGGTCGATCGTCAGTGGCCGCACCTCGTGCGCTCTTTGCAGGGCGGCGTCGGTTGGACCGTGCAACGCGATCTCGTCGAGGCCTGAGCCGTGCACGACGAGGGCCGCCTCGCAGCCGAGCAAGGCGAGCGTCTCGGCCACGGGCAGGCACAGGGCGGGGTCGTAGACACCGACGATCTGCCAGCGTGGCCGCGCGGGGTTGGCGAGCGGGCCGATGAGGTTGAAGATGGTGCGCGTGCGCAGCGCGCGTCGCACCGGCATCGCGTGCCGCATCCCGGCGTGGTACTGGGGTGCGAAGAGAAAGCAAATGCCAAGCTCGTCGAGGGCGCGCGCCGAGACGGCGGGCGACGCGTCGATGCGCACGCCGCATTGTTCGAGCACGTCGGCTGAGCCGCACTGCGACGAGATTGAACGGTTGCCGTGCTTGGCGACCGGCACCCCGGCCTCGGCGACGACCAACGCCGCGGCGGTGGAGATGTTCACCGTCTGCGCACCATCACCGCCGGTGCCGCATGTGTCCGCCACCGCCAGGTCGGCGGGCGTCGGTAAGGCGAGCGCTGCTCGGCGCATGGCGCTCGCGGCGCCAGCGATCTCATCGGGGCTCTCGCCCTTCGCTTTGAGGGCAATGAGCAAGGCCGCGATCTCGACCTCCGACAGCGCACCAGCGATGAGTCTGCCGAAGAGCGCGTCGGCCGCGTCGAGGGTGAGGCTGTCGCGCCGACAGAGGGTCTCTAGGATCTCACGCATGCTCGGCTCCCTGGCGCTCGTGCCAGTGCGTGCGCCAGGCGAGGACGTTGTCGATGATCTGGCCGCCGCGCGGCGTCAGGACGGACTCGGGGTGAAACTGCACGCCCACGAGGGGCAGCGAGCGGTGGCGCACGGCCATGACGAGCTTGCCCGCGCGGGCCGTCACCTCGAGCGAGTCGGGGACGTGTGTGGCTGAAAGCGAGTGATAGCGGCCGGCCACGAATGGCTGCGGCAGCGAGGCGAAGATGCCGGTGCCGTCGTGCTCGATACGCGAGGTCTTGCCGTGCACCACTAGGCCGGCCGGCGCGACGATGCCGCCCATCGCCTCGACGATGACCTGGTGTCCGAGGCAGACGCCAAAGATGGGGAGGCGTCCCTGCGCACGCCTGACGAGCTCGAGGCAGCAGCCAGCCGCGGCCGGCGCGCCGGGCCCGGGTGACAAGACGAGCAGGCGCGGGGCGGGCATGGCCAGGGCGAGCGTGAGCGCGCGTTCGGCGTCGAGGTCGTTGCGCCAGATCTCGACCACTTCGCCTCGGCGTCGCAGCTCGTCCACCAGGTTGAAGGTGAACGAGTCGAAGTTGTCGATGAGCAACACGCTGCCGGCGCCGCTCATACGAGGCCGCTTTGGCTGTGCTCGGCCCTTGACGCGTGCGCGTCGCGGCGGCTTCGACACGCCAGCGCACGCGCCGCGTCAAGGGCGGCCTGGTAACCCGAGTCATTCAGATTTCGTATCACGTTGCGCCCCTTTTGCTCGCGGTCGCCCGTCCGATGGCCGTGAGCACCGCCTGCGCCTTCTTGCGCGTCTCCTCTGCTTCGGCCTCGGGCCGTGAGTCGAAGACGACGCCGGCGCCGGCGCGCACGTACGCTACGCCGTCGTTGACCACGGCGGAGCGGATGACGATGGCCGTGTCCATGCGGCCGTCGCTCGTCAAGTAGCCGATGCCGCCACCATAGGGTCCGCGTCGGGTCTTCTCATAGCGGCGCAGCAGACGCGCCGCCTCGACTTTTGGTGCGCCGACGAGCGTGCCCATATTCATCGTGGCGACGTAGGCATGCAGAGCGTCGAGCTCGGGTCGCAGCGTGCCGCGCACGTGTGAGACGAGGTGCATCACGTAGGCGTGTTTGTCGACGCCGAGCAGGCGCGTCACGGTACGACTGCCGGGCAGGCTCACGCGCGCCGCGTCGTTGCGGGCCAGATCGACGAGCATCATGTGCTCGGCGACCTCTTTCTCATCTAAGCGCAGCTCGGCCTCGAGTCGTGCGTCGAGGTCGGCGTCGATGCTCCCGTCGGCGTTGCGCGCGCGCGGTCGCGTGCCGGCGATGGGGCGGATCTCGACGGTCCGTGGTGTCCCATCGACGCGCACTGCCGTTTCGGGCGAGGCGCCAAAGAGCGTGCCGCGCTCGCCGACGAGGTAGAACATGTACGGCGTGGCCTCGATGCGGCGTAGCTCCGTGTACGCGGCGAGTGGGTTGGCGCAGGGGAGGCTAAAGGTTCGCGAGGGGACGATCTGAAAGACGTCGCCAGCGACGATGTGTGTCTTTAGGCGCGCGACGAGCTCAGCGTATTCGGCGTCGGTCATGTCGACGCTCACGTCGAGGCCGGCTTCGCTGTTCGCTTCTTTGCCCTCCGGCAGCGCCGGACCCGACGCCGCGGCGCGCGCGGTGGGGAGACGTGGCGGATAGTGCTGCGTCACGAGGGCGCCCGCGAGTTCGGCTACCGCGGCGACGGCGTCGTTATGGCGGCGCTCGACGTCGTCGCCGCCGACCACGAAGCATACGATCGTCGCCTGCTCGCGGCGGTGGTCGAGCCACAGCATGCGATCGGGAAGCCACAGCTCGAAGTCCGGCCAGTCGAGTGGGTCGGCCGCCGCCTCGGGTAGGACCTCGAAGGTGCCGACGAGGTCGTAGCCGAAGGTGCCGACGAGCAGCGGCGTCTCGACGGTCTCGCGCGGCGCCGTGGCGAGTGCGTGCATCACGGCGCGCACGACATCGACAGGCGAGGGCGCGGTGAGGCGCTGCTCTTCGTTGCCACTCGGCGTGGTCTTGAACGTGAGGCGCAGGCGCGCGCCCTCTCGTTTTCGCGTCGTGCCCGCGAGCACCGCTGCGTCGTGCAGCGCCGCGAGCAGGGGCTCGCCGTTCGGTGAAAGGGCCACCGCTTCGACCGTATTGCCGCGGCCCGTCAAGCGCAGGCAGCTACGTAAGACCAGCAGGCTCTTCTCGCCCGAGGGCGCCGTCGTGTCGGCCGATTCGAGCAGCAACGTGTCGGGCCGCCGTCCCTCATCGCACCACGCGGCGTAGAGCGCGATGGGTTCGGGGCACCTCGGCACCGTGCGCACGAGTGGCAGCACGGCCCCGAGCGCTAACTCGGTCACGCTCACGCGAGCTTCCGGCCGCACGCCTCGACGACCAGCTCGAGCTGTCGCATGAGGGTCGCGAACTGCTCGGGCTCGAGCGACTGCTTGCCGTCGGAGAGCGCGACGGCCGGGTTCGGGTGTACCTCGACCATGATCCCGTCGGCGCCACAAGCCGCCGCGGCACGCGACATAGGGGCGACGAGCTCGCGGATCCCGGTGCCGTGTGACGGGTCGACGAGCACCGGCAGGTGGCTGCGCTGCTTGAGGAACGGCACGGCCGCGAGGTCGAGCGTGTGGCGCATGGCGGTCTCGAAGGTGCGAATGCCACGCTCGCACAAGATGACGTTGGGGTTGCCCTCGCTCACCACGTACTCGGCGGCCAGCAGGAGATCCTCGAGTTTGGCCGCCATGCCGCGCTTCAAGATGACCGGCTTCTTGATGCCGCCGAGCGCGGTGAGCAGGCTGAAGTTCTGCATGTTGCGCGCGCCGACTTGCAGGACGTCGGCGAACTCGGCCACGAGGTCGACATCGCCCGCGTCGATGACCTCGGTGACGCTCGGCATGCCTTGCGTCTTCGCGACGAGCGCGAGCAGACGCAACCCCTCGCGACCGAGGCCGCGAAAGCTGTACGGGCTCGTGCGCGGCTTGAACGCCCCACCGCGCAGCACGGTCGCGCCGCTCGCTTTGACGAGCTGCGCGGTGGTCGACAATTGCTCTTCGCTCTCGATGGCGCACGGCCCGGCGATGACGACGAAGCCGGCACCGCCGACACTTACGCCGTGGCCAAGCGAGACGATGCTGTCGTGCGGATGCATGTCGCGACTGACAAGTTTGTAGGGCGTGAGGATGGCAGTCACGCTCTCGACGAGCGGGTCGGCCTCGAGGTGCAGCTTGGCGAGCACGCGTTCGTCACCTATGGCGCCGAGTACCGTGCGCTCCGTGCCGGGTAAATAGAGTGGCTTGAGGCCCTGCGCCGAGATACGCGCCAGGATCTCCCGGGCCTGCGCCTCGCGCACCCCAGGCTTGAGCACGATGATCATCGCAGTCCTGTCGCAGAGAAGCCGTGGGAACTCAAGCTGTCGGATATCACTTCCCAAGCGCGCTCGATCCTGCTACACCGCCCTGCTCGTAACACCAGAGGTGACGTCATGATTTGCGAAGTCTGCGGAAAGCGCCGCATGGTCGGCCACAAGATCTCGCACTCGAATATCAAGACCAAGAAGCGCCAGTACGGCAACGTGCAGAAGGTACGCGCTACGGTCAACGGTACGGTCAAGCGAGTGCAAGTCTGTACGCGCTGCATACGCAGCGGCAAGATTACCAAAGCCGCGTAGGCGCTGCCAAACGGTCCGTAGTCGCGCTCAGGGCGGTCTAGTTAGCGCTCCGTCGGCGTCGCCCAGGCACGTCCGGCATCGCTGATCATGGCCTCGGCCGTGGCCAAGCCGCTCATGTACTCCCCTTCGAGGCCGAGGCCAGGGATGACATCGCGGCCACAGTGCCACAGGTTCTTGTAGGCCGTGCGCGGGCTGCGCGCCGAGATGCCGAGCAGGGGCGGCGTCGCCGTGTCGAACAGCGGATGGGCGCGCCACGGATCGACGCGGTGGGCGCGGCGCCCGTCCTCGAGGTCCCAGGTCGAGGTGTCGCAGGGCAACGATTGGTCGCGCACGAACTGGCCGAGGAACGGCACGAGGCGCGCGACGCGCGCGAGCAACTGCGCCTTGGCGGCCGCGAGTCTCTCGGGCGAGTGCTCGACCTCGGCCGAGCGTACGGGGCACGCGGCGGTGAGCACCGAGAGATCTTCGGCGGCCTCGTCTTGGCGGTTCTTGCCCGCGGTCTTCGTAAGCGCGTGGTGCTGCACGAGCAGCGGTGGATCGGAGGGCTCGTCGCCGCGCCCCGCGCGCCGACCGTTGAGCAACATGACCGACTGCGCCATGCCGCTCGGGATGACGTCTGTGCCGACGACCAGGTTGAGCACGAGCAGGTTGCCGACTGCGCGCACGCGTGAATCCTCGAGCGCCAACTTGGCTTGGTGACTGCTCGCCGGCAAGAGCTCGTGAAATGGGCTCACGGTGTTGCCGACGAAGTAGTCGGCCGTGTAGGGCAGATGGTCGTCCTCGATCTCGAGCCGGCTGATGCGCCGGCCGACCACCTCGAGGCCCTTGACGGTGGCGCCATCGCGGATGTCGACGCCAGCGAGCTTGGCGGCGCGCAGGAGCATCCCCGGCACGCCGGCGAGCCAATCGCCGAGCTCGAGCGTGCCGCGAAAGTAGCGGGCGATGAGGCGTACGGCTTGGAAGGTGCTCGGCGCTTCGGGGGACAGGTGGCCAAAGAAGTACAGCGGGCAGAGCAACAGCTCGCGCACCGGATGTTGCGCGGGAATCCCCTCGAACCACGAGTCGGCCGCGAAAGGCCGAGCCCACGCTGATGCCCGTCTCTTGATGCGTCGCGCGCGCAGGCGCTCGCCGAGCGTGCGTGGCATGATCGGGGTCGTGCGCTGCAAGAAGGCGCTCAGTTGGTCGTCGACCGCAAAGAGGCGCGTGAAGAAGGCGTCGATGGCGGGCGCTAAGCCCGGAAACTCGAGCGCGAACTCGCGCCGCGCCGCAGCTGCGTCCGCGGGGATGTCGCAGCGATGATGGGGCATGACGGCCTGAAACGCCGGCGAGAGAGCCTTCGCCGTGGCGCGTAGCTCCGGCCCGAGCGCGAGCTCGTCGTGCACGCGCATGATCGCGGGCGACGTGTCGAGCAGCGGTACGAGTGAAGGGACGAGCGGCAGGCGCAGGCCGTGGCGGCCGTAGGTCGTGGCGCTCTCGCCATGATCCACGAGCAAGACGCGTCGGCCGCGCTTGGCGAGCACGGCGGCGGTGATGATGCCCGAGATCTGCGTGCCGATGACCGCGACGTCGTAGTGTTGACTGGGCATGGCGCCGACTCCCGCTCCCGTCGCGATTCTTAGAGCCGCGCTTGGAAGGCCACGTTGAAGCCGAGTTGCCACGGCTTGTTGAAGATGCGCGTCGAGACCTGCTGCGGATCGTTGTTGACGCGGGTCAGGCGCGTCACGTTGTTGTCGTAGGCGCAGAGCGTCTCGGCGAGCACACGAAAGCCACCGACCTCGAGCACGGCGCTCAACTTGGTCGCGTAGATAGGCACGACTTTGTAGCCCGCCGGCAGAATGTCGAAGACGCCCTCGGAACGGATGACGACCACGGACGAATCGGGGATGGCTTCGGCGGGCAGGGCGTTCGTGAAGCTCGGCGGCAGGTGGCCCTTGAAGGTGGCGGGCGTCTGGATGCCGCCGGTGACTCCCACGGTGAGCTTCGGGCCGGTGAAGAAGTAGTCGACGCCGCCAGCGGCGAAGATCTGCGGTGTGACGGTCTCGATGCTCGAGGAGATGGCCTGGTAAGGCACGAACGACGGCACGTTGATCAACATGAAGGCGAGGTCCATGTACGTCAGGTCGGCGTGCACGCGCAGGTGGTCGATCTTGAGACGTGCGTTGACGTCGCCGGCGAGCGCGGGTTGGCGCACGATGTTGGCCGTGTAGTCGGGCCGCGCGTCTTGCAGCACCGTTGAGGTATAGGTGCCTTCGGCCGAGAGGAGCCATGAGACGCCACCTGGGTACTGTTCATCCTGGAAGACGCGCAGCGCGCCGGAGGGGTCGTTCTTGTAGAGGTTGAAGTCGACGCTGCGTCCGACCGGCGCGCCGTCGTGCACCATGGCTTGCGCGGAGGCGCCGACGGTCTGCATTGGCCGGCCGAGTACGGATTGGATGGGGTTGACGCCGCGGTGAAAGAAGCCGCCGTTCGTCTCGAGGCGCAGCATCTCAGTCACATCGTACCCGGCCCCGCCGAGCACGCCGTAGATGGTCTGCTGCTCGTTGATGGATTCGTTGAGGCGCATCGATGTCTTGGCGCCGAGGAAGACGTAGCCTTCGTCGTCGGCGAGCTGCATCTTGAAGCCCGGCACTGGGGCCGAGTTCGAAGAGCCGGTCGAGGCGAACGGGTTGTCGGGGTTCGTCTTGAAGAAGATGGGCGAGCCGCCCCATGAGATCTTGTAAGAGTAGCCGAGGCGGAACATATCGGCGGCCATGGGAAAGGCCGTAAACGTCAGATTCGCCTTGTCGGCGCGCGTCGGGTCGAACCAGTGCGTGTACTTCAGATACGAGCCGCCGTCGCGAACCGCCGAGAGGTCGTCGCTGAGGTTGTTGAAGCGCAGGACGAAGGCGCCCTCGTAGTCGTCGGCACCGTCGGCGACGAGCTTGTAGAGCACCATGTTCGAGGTGTTCTCGAAGGCGTTCGCGCGCGTGTCGTAGTTGTCGAAGAAGAGGCTCCCCCAACGTGGGATGGGCGTGCCGATGCGGGGGCCAGGAATCGAGGGCACCGTCTCACCGGGCTTTACGAGCACGTTCTCGTCGGTGATGTTGAACGACAGGCGCATGTTGAGAAAGTCGCCGGCCCGCGCCGCCGGGGACTGCACGAGCACGGCGAGGGCCGGCAGCGCGAACGCGAAGAGAAACCTAGTGCACGACATGATGGAGTTCACTCCTAGCAACGCCGCATGGGCGAAGGGTTGGGCAGTGCGGGTGGTCGGGTCATAGGCAATCGACGCTCACATCGACGAGCTCGCCGAGGTCGTCGGCGTCGCGCGGCGTAATCGTCCATAGGTTGATCATGGACGCGGGCTTGACGAGCGCCATGATGCCGCGCAGCGAGCAGAGCTTCTTGCCAGCGAAGGCGAGGGGATCGAACGCGGGGATGGTGGCGTTGGACATGACGACCATCGACTCCCGATCGGATGTGCAATCGGCGGTTGGCGGCGCGATGATCCACTGATTGTATTTGTAGTACGACTGTAGGCCCTTGCCGCTCAGAGGGCAGATCCACCACGAGTCGCCGTTACGGCTCGCCACCTCGACGATCGCTGACTTGTAGGGGGCCATGGCGGTGAGAATGCCGCCGAGGTCCTTGAAGTAGATGCGGTGCGGTGCCGGCACCTCGACGATGAGCGGATCCTTGTCGACGTAGGCGATCTCGTACATCGGGTGGTTGAGCTCGGGGAGGCCGAGGTAGTTCGACACCGAGCCCGAGAGGTTCTGGATGACCGAGCCGACGCGCACGTTTTCGGGGCGTGAGTAGGTGTAGATCTCGAGGCTGCCCCAGGCGTGATCGCGGCCCGGCGTGCCGAGGTCGGTCACGGTGAAGTAGGTCGCGGCTACGAAGGTGACCACGATGGGGGCGCCGCTCGCGCCGCTGTCGATGATGACGTGCTTCATATCGAGCGCCGAGCCCTGCGTGGTCGGGTCGGTCGTGTACTGCACGTCGGCCACGAGCGGAGCGGGACGATAGATGGTCTCGGAGGCGCCGGCGGCGAAGCTGCCGCTGACGATGCGGTGCGACGCGTTCTCGGGATCGCGCCCAAACACCGGCGGCTCCTCGACCCAGATCGCGCTCTGGTTGAAGGCGGCGGGGAGGCTCAGTGACAAGCAGGCGGCGCCATTGTGTAGCTTGAGCTTTGCGAGGGGCTGCTTCGACACGTCACGCCGCGGCGTCACCGAGCCTTCGAATTGCACGTAGACGTAGGCCTCGCGGTCGAAGCCCGCGTAAAACGCGCCGTTGCTGTCGATGGCTGTCACCTGGGCGAGGTAGAAGATCTGCGTGCGCGGCACGGGCTGCTGCGGGTTGCCGAGGTCTGGCGCGGCGCTCGCTTTGGGGCAGTAGAAGGCGCCCTGCGGATCGGGGCAGTCGGCGGCGTTCGTACCGGCGCAGACGATGTGGACCTTGAACGAGGAGGGCTCGGCGCGCACGGTGACGCTCGTGGTGTTGCAGCCGGCAAGGCCGAGCGCCGCAAGGGCGGCGAGCCAAAGCGATGAGGTCGGTCGCATCAAAACCTCGGCCGAACTCGGCCGTCGATGGCCTGGTTGTGCGGCAGAATGCAGATCATGTTCCCGAAGCAGTCGCCGACGCGTGTCTTGCCTGGGCAATAGGTGAAGGAGACGTCAGGAGTGACGGTGCCGTACATTTGCAGGTAGAAGTCCTTGGCGAATCTTGCGTCGTCGCAGCGGATGGCGCCGCGACAGGTCGCGGCGCTCGGCGTGCCCTGGCAGCTATAGGGGCCTTCGAAGTTCGGGTCGTCGAGGCGCTGCAGGTAGTCGACGAGTGCGTCGCGCAGGCCGATGTTGGTGTTGTATTTCGCACGGTTGAACTTGAGCATCTTGAAGCCCGAGCCGCCGTTGGCCATGTAGTCGTTGACCGCCACGCGGTAGTCGCCCGTCGGGTTGATGATCTTGCCGCAGACGTTGAGCCCGCTCTCGTTGCAGGTCTCGGCGCGTGGGCATTGCGGCGCGTCGAGACTGCACGGCTGGCGCGAGCCCAAGTGGGTCGTCGCATCGCCGCAGAAGCCGAGCGTCGCGCCGCACACCTCGCGCTCGGCGCCTTGGGCCGGACAGTCGTCGTTCGAGGTGCAGGGGTGCTGTGAGCCGACCAAGATGAGCGTGGCCGCGCCCTGATAGCACTGGCCGAGATCCTCGGTGTCTTTATAGAGGTCGGGATCGCACGAGCCGCCGTTCGGTGTGTGCGGGGGCATGCCGCAATCCATGGCGAAGGCCACGCCCGAGATCTGGGCCTGCGTCTTGCAGCCGCGCGTCGCCGATTTTGCGGCCACGAAGTCGAACATCTGCTGAATCTCGGTGCCCGAGAGGTACATGATCTCGATCGTGTTCTCGAAGGGAAAGACGTTGAAGAGCTGCTCGATCGAGATCGGACCCTGGCTAAAGTCGGTGCGGATGCCGAGCGAGTTCGTGACCGCGAAGTCGGCCTGCACCTCGGGCTGCAGTCGCATCGCCGTCGCGACGATGTTGCCGAGCTGCGAGTCGCCGCCGGCCGGGTTGTTGCGCAGGATGCCGCCGGTCACCGTGTTGGCGGCGAAGAGGCGCGTGAGCTGGAACTTCGGGCTCGAGTTCATGGCGAGCGCGTAGGGCTCGATGAGGCGCTGGATCTCGGCGTCCTCGGGGACGTGGCAGTAGACGCACGGTAGGCACTCGTCACCCTGGCCCGAGCAATCGCTCGCGGATTTGAGGTCGCAAGCGCGGCGCGCGCCGCCGCCGAGCATGCGGCAGTAGCCTTGCATGGCGTTCTTGAGTGGGTCGGGGTCACGCGGCGTACAGGCCTGGCCGCTTTCGTCTTCGTTCGGCGTCACGCACCACTCGTTGTCGACGGGCTGACGCGCCGTGACCGGGATGAGGGTGTAGTCGTAGGCCTTGACGTACCCGCGCCGCGCTTCGGGGACCGGATCACCGGCGGCGAGCGCGTTGGCGCGGTCTCTATCGTACTCGGCGCGCATCTCGTCAGGTGTGTTGACATGTACCACGAGGTCGAGGCGGCCGATGGTCTTGGCGAAGGCGCCCGAGTGCACGAGCACCGAGGTGCGGCGCGTCGGCTTGCCGTTGGCGTAGATGGGGATCTGGCTCGGTGGGTTGAGCACGATGTGCAAGTGGCCCCCGAAGACCACGTCGAGATCGCCGCGCGCCTGCGACGAGGTGGATTGCAGCTCCTTGACCGACGAGGAGGCCGTGTTCTCGTCTTGGTCGAGGCCGAGGTGCGAGACCGCGATCAAGAGATCCACCTGCGGCCGGATGAGGTCGGCGTAGAGCTCGATGGTCTGCTCGGTGTCGACCGCGGTGACGCCGAGGCTGTTGTCGCCCTGCAAGATCGAGCTGCCGCCGGCGCTGCCGAGGCCGATGACGCCGACCTTGAGGCCGTCGACGTCGAGGATGGTGTAGGGCTTGATGATCTTGCCGAGCGTGTTGTTGCCGGCGACGTTCGGATCTTTGAATAGGTAGTTAGCGGCCAGGATGGGGAAGCCCGCCCAATTGCCGAGCTGCTTGGCCAAGTTGATCGGGCCCTTGTCGAACTCGTGGTTGCCGACCGCGGCTACGTCGACGCCGAGGGCGCTCATGACGCGTGTCTCGACGAGGCCGCTAAAGGCGTTGAAGATGGGGGCGCCGTCGAACCAGTCGCCGGCGTCAACGTGGATGACACGCGCCGACCTAGCGCGCTCGCGCTTGAGCAGCGTGGCGAGGCGGGCGGCGCCGCCGTAGGGCGCAACCTCGGGCACGAGGCCGTTTTGCTTGTCGAACTTATTGGGGGTGAAGTGGTACGGAAGGATACGCGAGTGGATGTCTGAGGTGTGCAGCACGGTCAGATGCACGTCTTGGCCGGTGAGCTTCGGGGCGTTGGTTTCGTAGGTGCAGGCGGCGAGGACACAGCCGAGCGCGAGTGCAGCGCGGTGGCGCACGGGGCGTCTTTGGGCTCTCGCTGGCATAGTCGCGTTTCCGGTGGCTTCGTTTGATCCGTCGCTGGCCGCTACGGACACGCCGAGCCCGCCACGAAGTCGTTTTCACTGCGGGGCTCGAAGAGCCACCCGAGCGCATCGTCATAGAAGGAGATCCCTGTGATCGACGCGTAGCACGTGACTGATCCGGCCGTCGTCGAGGGCGTCAGCGGGCCATTGAGCAAGTAGGGGCTAATCATTCGGGCCCCTATGCGCAGGTTCCCCGGGCCGACGACCCAGATGTCGTTGGGGTCGTTCGTTGCCGGCTCGGCCGTGACCTTGATGTTCTCGACCTGGACCAGCATGCCGGCATAGCCGTACGGGGGCGCCGGCGAGGCGAGCTTCGTGACGTCGGGTACGAGCAGTGGCGCGACCGTGGCTGTGGCAAGCAGCGGTGTCAGCAGTGGAATGGTCGTGGCGTCGGGGGCGAGCTCGAGGTAGCGATTGCCGACGTAGTAGACCGCACCGCTTGCGTCGACTAAATCTCCGATCTTCACGTCGGCGAGCTGTCCGCCGAGGATGGCGGGCTCCCTCACCATGATGCCGCTGCCGAGCGTCGTGCTCGTGGCGCCGGCGCTCACATCGGCCACCCAAACGTAGAACGGACCACCTGAGATAGCGGGTGGTTCAATCGCTGTGATCACCACCCCAGCGAGGCTGACGAGAGCGCCCGTGGTGAGCGTTTGGGCTTGCATGCCTGTCTTGACGTCCCCGATGCTCATGGGCGCCGTGCCGCTGCACTCGGTCGTGCCCTTGACGAGGTCGGCGGAGCTGCGCGGCAGCACCCGCCAGCCGGTCGCGGCGTGGTAGTAGAGCCCGGTGATAGAGGCGTAGCAGTCGCCGACCACCATGCCGGTTGGGGCCGGCGTCATCGTCGGGCCGATGGTCAAGTTTGCTGCGCCGACCATCCAATCGCTCGTGACGGTAGCGGCCGCGGTGGTGACCAAGACGTTCGTGACCTTAACGAGCATGTCGTCGTAGACGAGCGGTGGTGGTGCTGCCGTGGCGAGCACGGCCGGGTCGACAGTCGCGCTGACTGCGGTGGCGGTGGTCGGCGGCCCCGCGACCTTCGAAATCTGCGGGAAGGCGCCGACGGCGGCGCCGACGAGCTCGGTGCTGCCGCCGTACTCCTTGGTCATGCCGGTCACGTCGACGAGATCACCGACCGCGAGGGCGGCGATCGTGCTGCCCGGGACCTCGGGCTTGTACAAGAGTAGGCCGCTGCTTGGGGCGATGCTGCTCTGGCCCCCGGTGACGTCCGCCACCCAGACCAGTACGGTCGGTGCCGTGGCGATGCCGGTCACGACCACGTTGTGCAGCTTGACGTTGGTGCCCGTGGCGACGATCCCGGTCTGGATGCTGACGATGGTCTGCGAGCTGCTCGCCGCGCTGCACCCGGTGCCCTTGACGAGATCGGCGGTCGTGCGCGGCTCGATGAGCCACAGCCCCATGTGGTAGTAGACGCCGGTGATCGAGGCGTAGCAGTCGCCAACGGCGATGCCGGCCGGCGGGTCGAAGACGAGCGCACCGATGTGCATGCCGGCGTCGCCGACCACCCACTCGTTCTTGTTGACGGGGTCGGGCGCGGTCGTCACCTTGACGTTCTTGATCTGCACGAGCATGCCGTCGTAGGGGTTTACGGCGGCCGGTGAGGCGAGAGTGGGGACGTCATCGACCACCGCCGGCGACACTGACGCGGTCGAGTTGAGCGGCGTCACCTGCGCGCCGCTGCTGCTCGTGAGCCCGACGATCTCGGTGCTGCCTTTGTACTCGGCCACGACGCCGATCACGTCGACGAGGTCGCCGACCTTCAGGTCGGCGAGCTGCCCGCTCGTCGGGGTCGGCCGAAAGAGCAGGATGCCGGTGTTGACCTCGACGCTGGCGCTGCCGCCGGCCACGTCGGAGACCCAGGCGTAGGTGCTCTTGGCGCCGGCGGGCATCGCCACGCCCGTAATGACGACACCCGATAGTTTGATCGCCGTGTTGACGAGGGCGATGTTGGTCTGGATGTCAGCGACGGTGGTGTTCGTGTCGCTCGGGGTCGGGTCGGTCGGGTTGGTCGGGTCGTCGACGTTCGGGTTCTTGGGGGGCGTTGGCACCTGTCGGCCGGAGCAACCGACCGATATCGCCACCGCGAGCAATCCTAGTGTAAGGCTAACGCACCGCATGACGACCACCTCTCCGGCGAATCCCCCGCCAAGCGCGCGAGTACCATACTCGCCTCGCGTGCTCTTGGCCAGTCTATGCAAATCTTCTTGTAGCGTCGGCACAAGTGGGGGCATGATCCCGGTTTCCCGCCACCCGGCGGGATTCAATCAAGGGAGACATCATGAAGAACCTAGCTCTCGTGCTCTCGGCGTTGCTCGCCGTGCCATCCGTTGCCTCTGCTAAGACCGAGACTCACGCCGCAGCGGCGGCCGCCAAGGAATCCTCGGGCGCGGCGTTTGGAGCGCGTGGTCAGATTTCGCCCTCGGGCGGCGTTTCGCTCTCGTACACGAGCGTCGGTGGGTCGAGCATGACTCGCTTCACCTTCGCTCCTGGCGCCCTTTACTTCATCCGCGACAACATCGCGGTCGGCGCGGGCCTGAGCTTTGGCATGACGTCGGGCACCTATGGCTCGACCTCGTTCGGCATCACGCCCGAGGCCGCCTATAACTACTCACTCGGCGGCAAGCTCTCGGTCTTCCCGACACTGAGCTTGGGCTTCGTGCGCACCTCGACCAAGGCGCCGGTGGTCACGATGGTCGGCACGCCCCCGATGCCGGTGACGAGCACGGCGACCTCGTCGAACTCGAACCTGACGATCGGCGTGTTCGTGCCGGTGCTCTACCACATCGCCGAGCACTTCTATTTGGGTGGTGGACCTGACCTCACGCAGCAACTCACTGGGGCCGGCTCGAAGTCCACGGTCCTTGCGTTGCAGAGCGTCATCGGCGGCTATTTCTCGCTCTAGCTACTGCATCGAGTCGAGAATCATCTTCACGTCGGCCGCGTACTTGCCGCTTGGCTCGGCGGCAAGGTACGCCTTGTAGGTCTCTTTGGCCTTCGCGTTGTCGCCCGTGGCTTGGTAGACGTTGCCGAGCACGACCAGCGCCTGCCCGTTCTTCGGGTTGAGGGCGAGCGCTTTCTTGAGGTGCGCGAGCGCGAGCGCCGTCTGGTCGGTGTCGAAGTAGGCGTTGCCGATGAGCGCATGCGCCGCTGCGTTGCCGTCGTCGAGCGCCAGGAGCTTCTTGGCCTCGTTGATGGCGCCTTTGGCGTTGCCCTTCTTGTACAGGGCGTTGGCCTTGGCCAGGATCTTCTCGGCGTTGTCTTGTTCGCTCGCGGCCGAGGTGGCGCTCGCGACAGCGGGCGGCTCCGCAGGTCGTCGCGATGGTAGCGGCGCTGCAGGACCTGGCGCGGGCGACGCTTTCGGCGCGGCCAGTGGTGGTGCTGCGCCCGTGGTCTTCGGTCCAGCCGCGGCAGAGGGGCTCGGTCCGGTGCGCTCGGGTGCGGCTGGGGAGCTCGCCCCGAGCTCCGTCGGCGCGCCTTCGCTCGCGGCCGCGGTGGTTGTGGGTGTGGATGCGGGTGTGGCCGCGGGTGCGGCTGCGGCCGTAGGGGCCGGCGGCGTCTCACCGGCGGGTGTGCCTGGGCTCGACGCGTCGCTCGGGACGGCGGGTGTCACTGAGGCGGGCGCCGGCACCGTCCCGGTGGCGGGTTGCGGTGTGACAGCTTGCGGCGTTGCGTGGTCACCCCGCAGAAACACGCCCGCGCCAACGGCGATGGCGGCCGCGAGCACGGCGACGGCCACGAGGGGCGCTTTGCTGCGCGGCGGTTCGGCGTGCTCGACGTCGTCGAGGTACTGCTGGTTCGGCTGGGCGCCGCTCAGATTGAAGGCCTCCTCGGGGCTCTTTGGCGCGGCGGCGCGCGCGGCGCGTGTGGCGGTGATGAGTGGCGGACGTTGGACAGGAACCGCAGGAGGCGTCGCTGTGTCGCTCGCCGTCGGCGTCGCGGCCGGTGGCGGCGCCTCGGCACGGGTGCCGGCCGCGGCGCCTCCAGCATAGTCGGGCAGGCTCGGCGCGTCGCTCGCCGTCGGCGATCCGACGGCCGGTGCGCGGGCGTAGGCAGGAGGCGGGGGGGCGGGCGGCGGCGCGCCGGTGCGGGTTGGCGCGGGTGAAGCAGGGGCGGCGGCCGCCATTGGCACGGGTAGCGGTGCCGCGCCCGTCGCTCCAGGTGCCGCGCCAGCCCAGCCGTAGAAGGCATAGGGCCAGTTTGGAGGCGCCGTCGGACCGAAGCTCACCGGTGCGGGCATGCCCGGCATCCCCGTCGCCGCGACCGCCGGCATGCCGGGCAGCGTCACGGGTGGTGGAGCGAAACCGGGAGCAGGCGCCGCGAAATCCGGCCCAGGTCCACTGACGGCCGGCGTGGGCGGCGGGGGCCGTGCGGGGGCCGGCGCGGGCGGAGTCGAGGGCCGCATGCTCGGCGCCGCCGGTGCCGTCGCCGGCGGGTCACTCGGCATGGCAATCCCGCCCGGTGCTTCGTCGGGGGCAAGGTCGTCGGCCGAGGGGTCAGGCGCCGGCACCATCTCGCTGTCGCCGAGCGCCGCGTCCGCCACGCCCGGATGGCCGTCGCCCGCCACCGCTTCGTCGCCGCCCGCCGGTGCGCCCTCCTCCTGACCACGCACCGAGATGTCGAAGATGAGGCCCTCGAAGTACAGCTTCGAGATGAAGTTCATGGCCTCGAGATCGCCCATGTCGCACTCGTCGACCACCTGCATGAGCGTGCGCTTGCCGTCGAAGAGACGCAGGATGGCGTTGACCTCGTCGGGGATCTCGGCCAGGCGCTCGATGAGCTCCTTGTGATCGACGGCGAAGCGCGTATCGAGCGTCGGCAGCTGCTCGAGCAGGCGGCCCCATTCATCGACCCGCCGCATGCCTTCCATGAGCAGGCCCTGGCTCGACAGCTCGATGACATCGGGTCGCTCGACCGCGCCGAACTCGATCTCGAACGTGCCGCCGGTCCACACGAGCAGGCGATAGACGGCGCGCTCACCCCGCAGGCGCCCGACCTCGGCGTCGGTGACCTTGCCGTTCTTGAACCAGGTGACGCCGGAATCACCATTCGGGTTGTAGAACTTGATCTTGCCCGTCTTGCGGCCGATCTCGATCGTTTGGATGAGGTCGACGACGCCCATGTCGGCAAGATCCCCGGCGAACTTCGAGCGCGGGTCGCGCTTCTCTATCGACTCCTTCTCCTTCTTCTCGAGGAGGATCTTGATGCGCGTGACGATCTCTTTGATGTAGATGGGCTTGGTCAGGTAGTCGTCGACGCCGAGCTCGAGGCCCTTCACCTTATAATCGATGCCTTTTTGCGCGGTGAGGAAGATGAAGGGGACCGTTGAGAGCTTCGGGTCTTGCTTCAAGGCCCGGCAGAATTCGAAGCCGTCCATCTCGGGCATCTTCGTGTCCGAGAGGATGAGCTCGGGTGGCGAGATACGAACCTTTTCGAGGCCATCCAAGCCGTTGACCGCAGTCGTCACGGAGAAGCCCGCCTTGCGCAGCGAGACTTCCATGACGCGCAGGCTCTTCGGGTCGTTGTCGACGAGCAGTAGGTTCTTCTTTGCCATGGCGGTTGCGGTCTACAGCAGTCGCGGCTGCTCGGGCAACTCCTCACCGACGGTATGGCACTTGCGGCAGCGGGCCTCGTAGGCGTCACTCGCGCCGACCAGCACCCGTCCGCTCTCGCGGCTGATGCGTTGCGAGCGCCCAGCCGGGTTGCCGCAGACCATGCAGATGGCCAGGCTCTTCGTGACGAACTCGGCTACGGCGAGCAGCTCGGGCATGGGCTCGAACGGTACGCCACGAAAGTCTTGGTCGAGGCCGGCGACGACCACCCGCACGCCCCGGTTGGCGAGTGTTTGTGCGACCTCGACGAGCGAGCGGTCGAAGAATTGCGCCTCGTCGATGCCGACGACCTCGACGTCGGCGGCCGCGAGTTCGAGGATCTCCTTGGCCTTGCCGATCGGTCGGGCGGTCAGCGACTGGCGCGAATGGCTCACGATCTCGATAGCGTCATAGCGGGTATCGATGCGCGGCTTGTAGATCTCGACTCGTTGGCGCGCATAGGCCGCGCGGCGCAGGCGCCGAATGAGCTCCTCGGTCTTGCCCGAGAACATCGGCCCGCAGACGACCTCGATCCAGCCTGTATCTTTCGGTAGGGCCTGCACGACCTCGAACCATAGACGCGCCCGCGCCCGAGATCCAGAGGAAGGTGTCTTTGGCCCACAGCGTCAAAGGTCGTACATCGTGATTGACTTCGCTACATGCCCTCACTAAGATGCGCGCAACTTCAGCCCGGCTCGCCGAGGCGAAGCGACCAAGAAACTATGTCAAATCCTCTGCGGAACAACCCCATGAAGGAGATAGCTGCGATGCGTCTTGGCACGTTTGCTCTTAGCGGCGCGGCGGCCCTTGTTGCCGGCCTTTTGCTCGGCGGTTGCGCGCCCAAATATCCGAAGTGCGAGACCGACGACCACTGCAAAGCCAAAGGCGAAGTCTGCCTGGCCGGTCAGTGCCAAGAGTGCCGTGATGACGCCCAGTGCGCGCCGCGCGGGGCCAACATGGTCTGCGCCACCGGCCGCTGCGAAGAGAAGGCCGAGTGCCAGGGCGATCCCGATTGCTCGAGCAAGAGCATGGTCTGCCGCTCGAAGAAGTGCGTGCCAGAGTGCAGCCGCAACGACGATTGCCTCAAGGGCAAGAAATGCGACAATCAGAAGTGCGTCAACGAGTGCGCGGTCGACATCGACTGCGGCCCGGGTCGCACCTGCAACGCCGGCGCCTGCCAAGATACCGGGCGCGAGGAGTCGCGCATCTCGGCGGATTGCCGGCCGATGGACACCTCGAAGCGCCAGGTTGTCGCTACGCAGACCGTGCCCTTCGACTTCGACAAGTACGACATTCGCCTCGATACGCGCAGCGACCTCGACCACGCGGCGAAGTGTCTCAAGGAGGCCCCCGAGGTCAAGGTGATCCTCGAAGGCCACGCCGACGACCGTGGCACGCAGGAGTACAATCTGGCCTTGGGTGAGAAGCGCGCCGCCACGGTGCGCACCTACCTCAAGAACCTGGGCGTCGACACCTCGCGCATGGAAGTGCGCTCGAAGGGCGAGAACGAGCCGGTCTGCCGCGAAGAGACCGACGAGTGCTACGCCAAGAACCGGCGCGTCGAGTACATCCAAAGCGTCAAGTAGCATCATCCTACGGAGCTGCTGATGCGCGGCATGCGGGGGCTGTGGCTTGGCCTGTCTCTTGTGTGGTGCGCATCAGCGTGCTGGGTCCCCTCCGAGACCGGCGAGCAGATGCAGCGCGACCTGCGTGCGCTGCAAGCGCAGCAGTCTGCGGACGCCAAAGGGTTGGCTGAGCAGAAGGCCCGCCTCGATGAGCAGATGCAGCGCGCCGATCGAAAGATCGAAGAGGTGGCGCGTGCGCTCGAAGATCTGAACCGCGCCGCGCGCTCGACCGACGCCGATTTTGGCGTGCAGCTCGACCGCATCATCAAGGAGCTGCAAGAGCTGCGTGGGGCGCTCGAGCTCACCGACTATCGGCTCGGCAAGATCGAAGGTCGGCTCGACGGCGAGGGCTCGCTTTCGGCCCGGCTCGAGACGCTCGAGAAGCAGGTGAAGGCCCCGGCGCCGGCGGCCCCGCCGGCAGCAGCCGCGGCGGTGGCGCAGCCGCCGAAGGGCAAGAAGGAGCTACTCGCCTACGCCGCCGACCTCGTCAAAGGCGGCAAGGCCGCGGATGCGCGCGGCGTCTTGCGCGATGTCATCAAGCAGTGGCCGACAGAGGCGGGTATCGCCGACGAGGCCCACTTCCGCATCGGTGAGACCTACTACGACGAGAAGAAGTGCCGCGACGCCTTGCCGGAGTACATCAAGGTCGTCGAGAAGTTCGTGACGGGTGGGCTCGCCGACCGCGCCTACTACAAGATCGGTCTGTGCTCCCTAGACGTGGGCAACCTCGAAGACGCCAAGATTTTTTTTGGCGAGGTCGTGCACACCTTCAAGAAGTCGCCCCTCGCGAAGCTGTCGGCGCAGAAGCTCGAGGAAGTCGAGCAGCGTCTCGAGAAGGAAGCGGCGGCCAAGAAGAAGGGCAAGGACAAAGACGCCAAAGGCGCCAAGAGCAAGTAGCTCGCGCGTGCGGGGGCTCCCGCATGGCCCTACCATGGTCCTAGCGGGGCGACGCGGGCCGAGGCTTAGGGCGTGGCCTTACCGTAGCGGCAGACGCCGTACGCTTTGCCCGCGAGCATGACGCAGTGCTCGGAGTCGAGGCATTCGGTCGTGGCGCCCGACGTGGCGCAGCGGCGCAGGCACTGCTGCGTGTCGGCGGTGTCACAGACGTAGACGCCGCCGGCCACGCATTCGCTGTCGTCGGCGCAGGTGTTGGGTTGCACGGCGCCGCAGGCGGCCAGGCCTATACCACTGCATAGGGTCAATGTCAGAACGCTAGCGCGCACCATGCCTTCATCTCCTTCGGAAACCTCTCGAGGCTTGGCGTATCCTAGCGCGGCGGCGCGACCGCACGCAAGCAAACGCCGAGTTGAGCTAGACCGCCCTTGGGGGCTAGTTGTTGGGTGACCTCGGGCGGCCGCGGCGGTGGCAAGAGGATGGCTACAGGATTGGCAGCGCGCGGATGGCCGTGCTAGCTTGCGGGAGTGAGTCAAGCCAACATCAAGAGTCAAGCGAGCCGCTTCGGCGGTCATCCGTTGCTCGATGAGATCATCGCGGGTCTGCGCAAGGACGGCGACGGCCACTACTTCTTCGGCAAGGGCTTTCTTGCGCCCTACCTGCAGCGAGCCGAGCGAATCCAAGGTGGCCGCGAGCTCTACCAGCTCGTCGGTGATCTCGTGCGCCTCGCGGCCCTCATGCGTCACGAGTCGGCGGCCGTGGGCACGGTCGAGGCGCTGCTCGAAATGAGCGACAAGCTGACGCCGCGCTTGGGCACGCTCGCTGAGCAAGACGGCGTGGCGGCCGGCAAGAAGTCGGCGCGCGCCGCGGGACAAGCCGACAAGCAGCAACGCAAGATGAAGGCCACGCGCAACCCGGCGGCAGGGATTGCCCCAGGCAGCCAGGGCGTGGGCTTGCGGAGTAGGAAGAAGAAGTAGCCGACGGGAGAGCCCGTCTCGATGTGGACCAATAAAGGAGTCGTGCCATGGCTGACAGCCCCAAGATGACCGTGCCCAAGTTCTCGCAGGACGTGATCGACTATCGCGACGCGGGCTCGGCGGGCGGCGTGAAGATCACGGCCGATGAGTACAAGGCGCTGCAAGACGGCTGGAGAGAGCTCGTCGATCCCAAGGTCAACAATTGGTTCGAGCGCACCGTCAATAGCATCTCGCGCGAGTTCACCAAGTACGCCGGCGGTTCTCTGCACGGCTACCTGCTCGACTGCGTGAGCAAGGGCGTGGACTACGATACCTTCGCCGCGAAGTGGGGCGGCTATGCCTCGCAAGTCGATCAGGTGACCTTCGAGATGTAGCGTGCAGCTCGGGTGACCTCGGGCTCGACTACGCCGATTTTGCGCGGCTCATCGCCAGGCCGCCTGCGCCGAGCCCGATGAACAGCAAGGCCTGCACCACGGTCTTGGTCTGCACGGGCGTGGCCGAAAGGCCATAGGCGAAGAAGCCGGCGCCGAGCAGCGCCAGTAGGCTGTACACGAACACCATGCCGACGTGCGCGCTCGCGCGCGTGCGCTCGTTGTCTTCGCCGAGTCGACGCATGAAGGCGTACAGGCCGATTGCGGCGATGACGTCGAGCAGCGCGAAGGCGCCCCAGAACACCGCGGCCTCGTGCGCAGCGCCGGGCGTGGCGAGCGCCGGCTTGAGCACCGCCTTGTAGGCGAGGGCGCCCAAGTTCGAGCCGAGCAGCGCGCCGAAGACGCCGTACAAGAAGGCGTAGCCCATGTAGACCGCCTTCTTATCGGTGGGGGCGATGAGGCCGACCAGGCTGATGTACTTTGGGTGCGCGGTCATCTCGCCGAGCGAGAAGATGGCGATGCCGGCGATGAACACCCACGGTGATTGCGAGGCGGCGAGCAAGAGAAAGCCGATGGCGCCGATGCCCATACCCGTGATCATGGTGGACAGCGCCGAGCGCGTCTTGACTAAGCGGCTCACGATGAACTGCAACAGAATGATGGTGCCGGCGTTGATGACCGTGACGTGCTCGGCGTCGAATTTGAACACCATGGCGCCGAGGCCGAGGCTGGCGAGCGCGCCGTTGACCGCCAGGTCCACCGGAACCTTGTCGATGAAGTCGTCGAGGTACCAAAGTACGGTCGAGAACGTCTGGAAGTAGAGGATCCAGAAGCCCGAGTAGACGACGATCATGAGCATGAAGCGCGCGTCGCGCAGCACCAAGGCCGCGCCGAGCAAGGCCTCACGCAGCGAGGTGTTCGAGGGCGGCTGCGGCGGCTCGCGGTAGAGCAGAAGGGTCGGCGCGAGCATGGCGCCCGTGTACGCGGCCGAGGCCCAAAACACCGCCTGCCACGAGAAGCCGCGCAGCCAACTGACCGCGAGCGGTGCGGCGAGCGCGCCGACGTTGATCACCCAGTAGTAAATGGCGAAGCCGCTCGATGAGGTTCGCTCGTCGGTCGAGCGGGCGATGGTCCCTGAGATGATGGGCTTGAAGAGGCCGGCGCCGAGCGCCATGACGAGCAGGGCCGCGAAGACGAGTCCATAGCTCGTGGCCAAGCCGGCGAGTCCGTAGCCGAGGGCGAGCAGCGTGAAGGCGACGAACAGCATGCGCCGGTAGCCGTAGCGATCGGCGATGGCGCCGCCGACGATGGGAATGACGTAGACTGCGGCGTAGATGATGCTCTGCAAGAAGCCGACCGCCTGCTCGTCGAAGCCGAGGCCACCCACCGCGGCGCTTGCGGTCAGGTAGACGGCGAGCACGGACATGAGGCCGTAGTAGGCGGCACGCTCGAAGAGCTCCATGCCGTTCGCGACCCAGAACGTGCGGGAAAACTCCGTGAGGCGCACTCGTGCCATCGGCAATCTCCATTTGACACTCGGATCGGAATCGGGAGAGTGTCGCACCGCCTAGTGCCGAATGGCTCGCTTTGAGTCAATCGATGCAAGGCTCAAAAGGAGGATTTCGTGAAGACAGCGACTCTGACTTTGGCTCTCGTGGCGGCATTCGTGCTGCCCGGCTGCGCCGGCATGATGTTCGGGGCGCATGGGACCAACATGGGCATGCTCTATGCTGACACTCGCGCCAACGAGAAGGTCACCGACAACGCCGTCGGCAAGAAGAGCGGCGAAGCCTGTTCCACCTCCATCCTCGGTTGGGTGACGACCGGCGACTCGAGTGTGCCGACGGCCGCGCGCGCCGGTGGCATCACGAAGGTGGCGTCGGTCGACAATCGCTTCACCAACATCTTGGGCGTTTGGGCCGAGTACTGCGCCGTCGTCACCGGCGACTAGCGCGCTTCGTCCCGTGCGCATCGCCGTCATCGGCCACGTCGAGCATGTCACGCTCGGCCGCGTGGTGGCGCTGCCCGGGCTGGGCGACATCGTTCACCTCGACGAGCCGCGGATCATCGCGGGGGGCGGCGGCGGCGTCACGTTCTTTCAGCTCGTCAAGAGCCCGGCGCAGGTCGTGCTCTTTACGGCGCTCGGCGGCGACGCGGCGGGCGCCGAGGTCGAGGCCATGCTCGTGGCGAGTGGCGCCGCGCTGCATCTCGCGCGGCGGGCCGAGCCGCACACGCGCGACATCGTGTTGCTGACGCCCGAGGGTGAGCGCACGATTGTCGTGCTCGGCTGGCCGCAGCACCCGCGTTTTGCCGACCCGCTGCCGTGGGACGAGCTCGCCGCTTGCGATGCCGCCTACTTCACGGGCCAGGATCCCGAGACGCTGCGCGCGGCTCGGCAAGCCAAGCTGCTCATCGTCAGCGCACGCCGACGCGAAGCCCTCGACGCCTCGGGGGTGCGGGCCGACGTGGTGGTCGGCAGTCGGCTCGATTCGCGCGAGGTGAGCGCCTTGGCCGACTATCGGGTGCGGCCCGGGGCGCTTGTTCTGACGGCCGGAGCCGAGGGCGGTCGGATCGAGACCGCCGCGGGGTACGAGACCTTCGCCGCGCCGCCGCCACCACCCGTCGTGCGCTCGAGCTACGGCGCGGGCGACAGCTTCGTCGGGGCGCTCGTGTGGTTTCTCGCGAGTGGTGTGCCGCTTGCCGAGGCGTGCGTGCGGGCCGGGGCGTTTGGCGTCGCCGTGCTGCGTGACCACGACACGATTGCGGCGCAGGCTCGGCTTGGCTAGCCCGGTCGGGGTCGTCGTTGCCCTGGCGCTACAGCGAAGCGCTGTGCGTTGTGCCGAGGGGAGCCATGTGCGGTTGACAGCGCTTCGACCCCCGGGCTACGCCTCCTGCTCATGCGTCGCCTCGTGTTGCTCCTCGCTGTCGTCGCCGTGACCGAGGTCGTAGCGAGCGCGGCCGCCGTTGCCGCGCCCCCCGAAGTCTGGAAGGTGCGCTACATCGCCGTCGAGGAACCTTCGACGTGGCAGCCTCTCGCACCCGGCGACGTAGCGAGCGTCCTCGAGCACGCCGCGCTCGAGGTGCTGACCCGCTCCGGGCTCTTGCAGCTCGAGCCACTCGGCGATTCGCCCGTCTCAGCGGGCGTCGCTGTGCTGCGGATCTCGGGACGGACCATCGACGAGGCCGAGACGCACAACGTGCAGATCTCGTTCGATCCGGGCGGTCGCTCGGATCTACCGAGCCTGCGCGCCGCCGATTCGGTGGTCATCGGTAAGCTCGCCCGTGCCGTGATGCTCGAGCGCATCGAGGCCTCGGCCCGCGCCGCCGCGACGCAGTTGCAGGAAGCGCTGCGGCTGGCTTTGCAGCGCACCAGCGCCGCGCCCGGCAAGCCGCCCGTCGCGCTCGAGCTGCAAGCACTGCCTTGGCGCTGGCCCGAGGTGACAGTGCCCGCCGCCTCGAGCGGCAGCGCCGGCGACCTATTCGGTGTCGATGCGCGCAGGCGCGACGCCGCCCTGCGTGAGCTCACGTCGCTCGCTCTAGCGCAAGCGTCACCCCGCCACGCGCTCGAGAAGTGCGCGCTCACGCACGCCGACGCCGACGTGCGTCGTCGGTGTCTCGAGGCGCTGCGGCCCTTGTCGAGCGCCGAGGCGATCGCGCAGCTTCTGGCCAAGGAAGGCGCCGTTCCCAACCTCGAGCTCGCCGTCGCGCGTTGCTTGCAGCAGGACAACTTGGCGCGCGGCAAGAAGAGCGCGTGCGCGCAGTACCTGCTTGGAGAGATTGCGCCGGCCCGTCGCGCGGCTGTGGCTTGGCGCTATCTCGACAGCGTCGCCGTCTTCGAGCAAGGCGGGGCGAATGTGTTCGAGGATGTCGAAAAGGAGCTCAGCGGGCACGGCAAGACCATCGACGCCGCGCTCGCCGAGAAGTTCTTGTCGATCGCCGAGCGCCCCGGTGCCGGTCACATCCGACAAAAGGCCTTGTACGTGGTCGGCAAGCACCCGCAGCCCTCGCCGGCGCTCATCGAGCGGTTGGTCGTGCTGGCACGCGATCCACTCGTCGCGGGCGCGGCCTTGCGCGTAGCGGTCGATCTCGTGCGCAAGGACGCGCCGCTGCGGGCCATGACCCTCGGCGCACTCAAGCAGCTCGCGCGCGAATGATGCCCGCGGGGCGTGCTGGCGTCCCTCCACAGGATGTCGCTCTATGCCGGTGCGCCCTCGTGTTCCGTGGCTTTGCCCTGCCGACTATGCATGTGTAGCGGTCGCTGGGGATAGCCCAGCTCTAGGAGCGTGTCGGGAAATTCGTCTTGATTGGCCCGCTCCCGCTCCCGCTCCCGAGCCCGCTCCCGGACTTGTCCGCAAGCGCGGCGCTTTTTTTCGGGAGCGGAATCGGGAGCGGGAGCGGGAGCGTGTCTGCAGTCATTTTTCCGACAGGCTCCTAGCGCTACTTGACCTACCGGCCGAGGACTCGGTAGCACTCGACAGTGCTGAAATTTGCCTAGACGCGGGAGATTCGGTTGATCGTGAAGACTCGAGGGATGGCGTTGCTTGTCGTGCCGTGGCTCGCGTCGTGCAGCCTGTGGAACTACGGCTATCGAGGTCACTCCTTTCACTCGCCCGAGGAGGTGCTTGCCGCGCAGCGCGAGATCGCCGCGCGGGAGGTCGCGCGGATCGTGCCGCGCGAGCAGGCCTTGCCCGGCACTCTGCGCGTGTTGCTGCCGGCTGAGGCGACGTTTCGCACCGAGCTCATGCCGCACAACGAGGCCTTCGCTCGAGCGCCCGCGGTGTTGGTCTCCACGTACGGCGCGCTCATGTGCGCCGAGATCGACACCTACGTCGCCGCGCTCGAGCGCCGCAAGCTCTTGACGAACGTCATCGTGGTGCGCCAGCCCGCCCCGGCCCTGCCTGACGACGCTGACTACGAGCTCAGCTTCGCGCTCGTCGGCGGGCGCAGCCGTTGGCTGCTTACGTCGCGGCGCTGGGATGGCGCCTGGCTCGTGAGCGCGGACGCGAGCAAGGACGAGGCTGAGCATGTCACAGACTGGCTCGCCTTGCTCGAGGGGCTGCTCGTCGCCGGGACCGATCCGCCGCCGTTGACGCAGGTGACCGCAGCGAGCGCGCTCGAGTCAAGCGTGGCTTTGCAGGGCGCCACGCCATCGCCTTCGACCAAGCCCGCCGCCCGCGGTGGCACTGTCGCCGTGGCGGTCCTCATGGGTGGTGGCGCCGCTTACGGCTCGGCGACGAGCGCCGAGAACGCTGCCCTGCTCGACACCTTTGGCCCCGGCGGCGGTGGCAAGGGGCAAACCGCCTCGTCTTCGACGGTCGACACCGGCTTGTCCGTGGAATGGGCGCTGTGGCGGGCCGCGCCGTTTGCGCTCAACCTGCGCGGCCAGTGGTCGCACAGTACGATCACCAAACGACTCGACCAAAACGTGGACGGAAATCTACGCGAATCCTATTCCGCCGAGGTTCTGCACAACGACGCGTGGCTCGCTGGGCCCGAAGTGCAATGGGGCGGCGAGTACGGTGGCCTCGAGGTCGAGGTGCCTGCCTTTGTGCTGGCGGGGCCGCTGTCAGCCGGCTTGCTGCGCTCTTATCCGCTCTTGCGCTACTACGACCCGAGCGTGGATGCGGCCGAGACGGCGTTTTCCGGTTGGCGTTTCGATATCGGCGCCGGGTTGCACTTCGTGATGACCCGTTACCTTTTGGTGGGCGTCGAGCTTCGCTACACGCGCGCCGCGTTGACGCAGCGCGAGGCGTTGTACGACGGGGCCTCGCGTCGCTCGGTCGTGCAGGGCGGTCTCGCGTCGGCCCTTGTGGGCTTTGCGCTCTGAGTCTCTTGCATTGCGGCGCCCGTCCGGACGTGTCGTTAGGTGCGAGTTGCCAGCAAGCGCTCGACGAGCGTCTCGAGGTTCACGTAGTCGATCGCAATCTCGTCGCGGCCAAGGTGTCGGGTGAACGCGCGCGTGACGCTGGGCGCGACGACGAAGCTCGGCCCCTGCGGGTAGGCGCGGCGAAAGGCCGCGAGGCCGGGGAGATCGTCACGGCCGTCGGCCGTCCATTTGCATTCGATGGCAATGGGCGCCCGGCCACGTGGGGCGAGCACGAAGTCCACCTCGTGGTGACGCGTGTCGCGCCAATAGCGTATCTCGGTTTGCGGCAGGCGCGCTTGCAGCTCGTTGAGAACGTAGTGCTCCCAGAGCTGTCCGAGCTCGCTCGGATGCAGGTCGCGCCAACCGCGGTAGTAAGCGACTAGCCCCGTATCGAAGCCGTACACCTTCGGCGTGGCCACGATCTCGCTGCGGCGGCGCTCGGCGAACGGCCGCAAGACGTGCGCCACCCGTGTCAGCTCGAGCATGTTGAGGTAGCTCGCGATGGTCGGTCGACTCACCTCGCACGGCGTCGCGAGCTTGCTCGCGTCGAACAGACCGCCGCTCTGCACGAGCAGGAGCTCGACAAAGCGCAAGAATGAGCCGCGTCGGTTGAGTCGGAACAGCTCCTGGATGTCTCGTGCCCAGTAGGAGTCCATCCACTCTTGAAAGTCGGCCTCGATGAGCTCGGCGCAGAGGAAGAACGGTGGTAGTCCCCCGCGTCCGAGGCGGTGGACGAGATTCGTGTCGTTGAATGCCACGAGATCGGCGCTCATCATGGGTGTGAGCAAGACCTCGACCTTGCGGCCAGTCAGGGTGTCGCGAAACTTGCGGCTCGCCTGCAGGGTGGAAGAGCCCGAGGCGACGAGTTGGACCTTCGGGAAGTGATCGGTGGCGATCTTGAGCAATTGCGAGGGATCGTCGAGCCGGTGCACTTCGTCGAGGACGACGCGTCGAGTGCCGAGGCTGCGCAGGAAGGCCTCCGGCTCGGCAACGGCGCGTCGCACGCTCGGCAGCTCGCAGTCGAGGTACTCGACATCCCGCAAGCTGCGACACAGCACGGTCTTGCCCGAGCGTCGCACGCCGGTGAGCCAGACCAGGGGCCGTCGCTGCCACGCGGCTTCAATGCGTCGTGTCCAGTGAGTCCTGTCGTGCACGCAATCATGATTGCATATGATGTCATTTAATGCAAGTGTGCTTGCGTTTTCTGCACGGCTAGTCGCTCCGACAAATCGGCGCCGCAAGCTGCGGGGTAGCCATTCCGTGGCTTACGTAAGGGGCGCGCTGCGTCTCTTACGCCGCCGCGCCCTCGGCCGCCTTATTGACGCTCGGGCGCTCGAGCGGTCGACCCTTCTTGGCGTCGCTCGCCTTCAACAAGAGCGCGAAGACGAAGCCGACGATGCCGAGCCCGGCGAACATGAGCAGCGTGAAGCGGTAGTCGACGACACTCACCGCGGTGCCGTTGACCGGCGTTGTGACCGTGTGCGCGTCGCTGATGAGGCCGGCGAGCCACGGGAACAGCATCAGGCCTACGTTCTGCACGTAGCCGACCACGCCGAACGCCGTGCCGAGCCGACGCTCCGGCACCATGAGCGGGATCGCGGCCCACAAGGCCGCTGGTACGAGCGACAGCGCCACGCCGACCGCCACCATCGGAATGATGGGCGGGATGCTCGTAAAGCCAATGAGCAAGTGGCACGGGATGAGCAGCAGGGATCCATAGAGCATGAGGGTGGCGCGCTTGCCGAGCTTGTCGACCACCCAGCCGAAGATGGGCGTAAAGACCATCGTGCCGCCGATGAGCGCCGATGCAACGAAGCCCGCGCCGGTAGCCGTGTAGCCGAACTTCTGCACGAGGATGTCGGGCGCGAAGGACTGGAAGGGGAAGACCGCCGAGTAGAAGGTGACGCAGAGCAGGGTGATGAACCAGAACGAGGCGTCGAAGCTGAATGCCTCTTTGAGCACGAACTTCTCCTCGGCGGCGAGGGCGCCGGTGTTCGCGAGTGGTGCACCCACGCGGCCGCGCGCCAGGCGCTCGAGCCCGAGGTAGACGAAGAAGGTCGAGAAGCCGACGGCCATGATGGCGCAAGCGAACCACAAGGCGCCGCGCACGCCGATTCGTTCGGCTACCGGCTCCTGCACCGAGAGAGCGAGGAAGGTGCCGAGGCGCATGATGGTCAAGTTGAGCCCGTAGGCGAAGGCGAGCTCCTTACCCTTGAACCAGCGCGCCAACACCTTGTTGTTGACGACGAGGATCGACTCGGCGCCGACGCCGAAGATCATGCGCCCGAGCAGCATGACCTTGAGATCGGCCCCCCAGGCCGGAATGAACGCTTGGTGCAGCCACTCGTAGCCGCCACCGAGCAGCCCCGGCAGGCCAGGCCAGACGCCGAGCGCCGTCAGGGCGGCGCCGAGGACGCAGAGCAAGCCATAGAGGATGCCCGAGATCTTGAGGCCGAGCTTGTCGACGAGCACGCCGGCGACGAGCAGCATGAGCAGAAAGACGTTGGCGACCGCGTAGAACGAGAAGAGCAGGCCGTACTCGGAGCCCGAGAAGCCGAGCTCGGTTTTGATGCGCGTGCCGAGCGGCGTAATCGAGTCGTAGATGTAGTACTGCGCGAAGCAGATGAGGCTCAGCACGGCGAGCACCACCCAACGATACACGGGGCTCAAGGGCTTCTTGGCTACTTTCGTCGTCGCGCTCGTTGGCATCGCCTCGCTCATGACTCGTACCTCGGGGGGGGGGGAAGAGGGGGAGCCGGGGTGATAGCGCGAAACGGCGCGGCGGGGCTAGGTGCTACTTGCCACCCGCCACGCCCCCGCGCTATGTGCAGCACCTCGTATCATGGCCCGCTTCGATCACATCCTCTTCGCCTGTCAAAATCGCCGCGATGAAAGCGACAAGCGTGGCTCGTGCGCGGCCCGCGGTAGCGAAGCCTTGCTCACGCGACTCAAGGACCTGGTCGTCGAGCACAAGCTCGGCGGCAAGGTGCGCGCCACCGGCTCGGGCTGTCTCGGCCTATGCGCCAAGGGCTGCTCGGTGGCGGTATTCTCGCGTGATCCCGCGCTCGGCGAGACGTGGTACACGCACGTGCAGGCCACGGATGCCGACGAGTTGTTTCGCAGTCATGTTCTGGCGGGCCAGCGCCTCGCGCGCTTGGTCGAGCCGATGAGTAACACACCATCCTAGGCCGAGCTGGCCTAGCGGATACAGGAGAGTTTGATGCCTAATTCCAAGAGCAAGCAGAAGCGCGTGCGCATGCAACGTAAGATCGGCGCCAAGGCGCGCGCCGCCCGCCAGAAGGAAGTCATCAAGAAGGCGCGGACCGCAGCGCGCAAGGGCTAGCGCTCGTTTTTCGTCGCGCGCCCCGAGGCCAGCGCGGCTTTGCCTTTCCCCCCGGCGCTCTGTTATAGCGCGCCGAACGTTTTGCGGGGGCACCCCTTTGATCAGCCTTCATTTGGAGTCATTGATGGCACTGCAGCAGATCGAGACCAAGGTCAAAGCGATTGTCGTGCGCCAACTCGGCGTCAAGGACGATGAAGTCAAGCTCGAGAAGGCGTTCATCGACGACCTCGGCGCCGACTCACTCGATATCGTCGAGCTCATCATGGCCATGGAAGACGAGTTCGGCTTCGAGATCCCGGACGAAGAGGCCGAGGGCATCCGTACGGTCGGCGACGCCGTGACCTACATCGGCACGCACCAGAAATAGGGCGACAGCCATGAGCGTGTTGCCCCACTTGCACGACGCTGACCCCGAGGTCTGGCGCGCCGTCATGGGCGAGACCCGACGGCAAGAAGAAGGCCTCGAGCTCATCGCCAGTGAGAACTTCGTCAGCCGCGCCGTGCTCGAAGCGGCCGGCACGGTGCTCACCAACAAGTACGCCGAGGGCGTGCCCGGCAAGCGCTACTACGGCGGCTGTGAGATGGTCGACGTGGTCGAGCGCTTGGCGTGCGAGCGCGCGAAGGCGGTGTTTGGCGCCGAGTACTGCAACGCGCAACCGCACTCGGGCACGCAGGCCAACATGGCCGTCTACATGCACGCCCTCGTGCCGGGCGACACCATGCTGGCCATGGACCTCGACGCCGGCGGCCACCTGACGCACGGCTCGCCCGTGAACTTCTCGGGCCGGCTCTACAAGGTCGTGCCTTACGGTGTGCAAAAAGACAGCGAGCAGATCGACTACGACGAGGTCGAGCGGCTCGCCAAAGAGCACAAGCCGAAGCTCATTGTCGCCGGTGCGAGCGCCTATCCGCGCGTCATCGACTATGCGCGCTTTGGCGCGGTAGCGAAGGCGGTCGGCGCCCGACTCATGGTCGACATGGCGCATGTGGCCGGGCTCGTCGCTGCGGGCGAGCACCCGAGCCCGGTGCCGCACGCCGACTACGTGACGACGACCACCCATAAGACTTTGCGCGGGCCACGCGGCGGGCTCATCCTGGCCAAAGCGGCCTACGCCAAAGAGCTCGACAGCGCCGTCTGCCCGCGCATTCAGGGCGGGCCGCTCATGCACGTCATCGCCGCCAAGGCGGTGGCATTGCTCGAGGCGCAGGCGCCGACTTTCAAAGACTACCAGCGTCAGATCCGTCGCAACGCGCAAGCGCTCGCCAAGGGGCTCACCGCCTGTGGCTTGCGGCTCGTCTCGGGCGGCACCGACAACCACCTGATGCTCGTCGATCTGCGTCCGAAGAAGCTCACCGGCAAGCTCGCCGAGACGGCGCTCGACGCGGCCGGGATCACGGTCAACAAGAACAAGATCCCGTTCGATCCCGAAAAGCCCATGGTGACGAGTGGCATCCGCGTCGGGACGCCGGCGGTGACGACGCGCGGCATGAAGGAGCCTGAGATGGCGCGTATCGCCGAGCTGATGGGCCGCGCGCTCGAGAAGCCCGATGACGCGGCGCACTTGGCGTCCGTCAAGCGCGACGTGGCGAAGCTCGCGGCAAGCTTTCCGCTATACCGCGATTTGCTCGCGGCGAGTTAGCGCAACGCTGTCTGGTGGCGCGCGCCCGTGCGTGATGCGAGGAGCAGCACCCGCGTGATTGGACGTACGATCGCCAACTTGAGTCGCCTGCGGCAAATCACCGCGGTCATCGCGCGGCATGGGCTATCGCACTACGCCGAGGGCCGTCGCGATCGGCGCGCAGCCTCGCATGCTGCGCACGTCGATGGTGAGTCGGCTGCCGGTGGCGCAGCGGCCGCTGACGTCGCGTCGCCCGAGAACGAAATCCCGAAGGCGGCGCGGCGCTTTCGCGCCATGCTCGAAGACCTCGGTCCGACCTTCATCAAGTTCGGCCAAGTGCTCTCGACGCGCGCCGATCTCTTGCCCGTCGGGTTTGTCGAGGCGTTGCGTGGTTTGCAGGACGACTGCCCCGCCATGTCGCCGGCGGATGTGCAACAAGCCGTGCGCGACGGGCTTGGGCGTCCCGCGCGCGAGCTCTTTGCGACCTTCGACGAGACGCCCATCGCCAGCGCCTCGATCGCGCAGGTGCATCGGGCGGTGCTATCGACCGGCGAAGAGGTGGCGGTCAAGATCCAGCGACCCGGCATCGGCGAGCGCATCGTGCGCGACATCGATCTGTTGCGTTACCTCGCCATGCTCGCCGACGCCATCATCGAGGAGAGCGGCCTCGTCACGCCGCGAGCCATCGTCGACGAGTTCGAGACCGCCTTTCTCGAGGAGCTCGATTTCGAGCACGAGGCGCGTAGCATGCGCCGCTTCGCCGAGAATTCGCGCCGCGGCCTGCGCACCTACCTGGTGCCGAAGGTGTACGACGCCCTGTCGTCGCGCACCGTGCTCACGATGGAGTTTATCCACGGCACACGGCTCAATCGACTCGGGCCCGAGCGCAACACCAAGAAGATCGCCGAGAATATCGTCGCCGCCGCTTTCGAGCAGTTGTTCGTCGACGGCCTTTTTCACGCCGATCCACATCCGGGCAATGTCTTCGTGCTCGATGACGATCGCATGGCGCTCATCGACTTTGGCTCGGTCGGCGAGATCTCTTACGCCATGCGCGAGCTGCTCGTGGCGCTCGTCATCGCCATCGGCACGCGCGACGCGGACACCGTGGCGCGGCTGTTGTACCGGGCCGGCATTCCTGACGAGCGCGTGTCGCTGCACCAGTTGCGTGACGCCTGCGCCTCGCTGTTCGACTCGTACTTGCGTGACCGCCAATCGCTCGCTGAGATCCAGGCGACGAAGCTGTTGAGCGAGTTGTTTCAACTCGCGGCGCGCTTTCGTGTGCGCATCCCGAGCGAGTACGCGCTCATCGGGCGCGCCGCCGCCACTGTCGAGGGTATCATTCGGGGGCTCGATCCCGAGCTGCAGGTCATCGATTCAGTGCGTCCCTACTTGAAGCGCCTCGTCGAAGAGCAGTTCACCTGGCCGAGCTTGTCCGAGGGCGCGCTCAAGAACCTCATGCGGGCGCGCAGCATCGTGCGCGAGCTGCCGCTCTCGATGACGCAGATCTTGATGGACCTCGAGAACGGCAAGTTGCAGATCCAGGTGAGCGGCCGCGAGCTCGAGGCGTTGGGCAAGAACATCAACGCGCTTGGCGTCGCGCTCTTCGTCGGCATGATCGCCTCGAGCCTCATCGCGGGCTCGATGTTCATGTTGGCGCGCTACGAGCTGCAAGTCTGGGGCTGGCCGCTGTTGCCGCTCGGTGGCCTGTACTTGGCGAGCTTGCTCGCCGGCGCCGGGCTTGGCTGGTACTTCCTCTCACCACGCATTCGCAAGCTTTCGCTCGGGCGTCTGTTCGGCCGCTCGCGGCGCCATCGCTAGCCCGTGGTGCGGGCTCTCGTCTTGGCGCCTGTCGTCCTCGCGCTCGCCTGCAGTGGGGGGGCGGTGCGCGAGGCGCACCTCGCGCCTGAGCATGACGTCACGCAGGCGCTCGCTGTCTGCGATGAGCTCGAGCGCGCGCGGGCCTTCGATGCCGCGCGCCGGCAGCTCGAGGCCGTGGCCGCCTTCGTGCCTGCGAGCCAGGGCACCGAGCTGCGCCTGCGCGGCTGCGCGCTGTGGTCTGAGGCAGGGCAGGGCGCTCTCGCCGCGGACTGCTATAGGGCGCTCGCCGCGGCACCGACGCCCCCCGCCGAGGCCGCCACGGCGGCCTATCGGGGCGCGGCGTTGCGTTGGGTCGAGGGCGACGAGCGCGGCGCCACGGTGCAGCTGTGGGCCGTGATTACGCGCTGGCCCACCGAGGTCGCAGCGGCGCGGTCGTTGCGACTGCTGCGTGGCCGGGCGCGCGAGCGGGGGGGGCTCGGCGCGGAGCTTGCGATCCTGCAGACCGCCGCCGCCAAGCTCGAAGGCGAGGCGGACGCTCTGCTCGTCATCGAGTGCTGGACGGAGCTCGCTCGCCTATCGCTCGAGGATGCCCATCCTGACCGTGCCCTCGCGGCCGCGCAGCAGGCTCGCGCGCGCGCGGCCGGGACGACTTGGCTCGATGACGCCCTTTATTGGCAGGCGCGCGCCGAGGCGGCCCTCGGTCGCGGCAGCGTGGCGGTTGGCACCTACGACGAGTTGCGCCGCTCGCGCCGCACGTCGTGGTTCGTTGGCTCGTACCAAAGCGCCTTTTACGCGCGGGCGCTGCTCGAAGGCGCTGAGCTGCTCGTGACGCTCGAGCGGCGCCGTCAGGCCGAGGACTGGCTCGACGAGCTCATCGCCAACGCGCCCGATTCGGCCCTCGTGCCTTTGGCAAAGGCGCGGCGTTTGGCGCTCGGGACGACACCATGATTGAGCTTCGTCACCTCGGCGTGCGCTTCGGCGAGCGGCAAGCGCTGCGCGATGTCTCGCTGTCCTTGGCACGCGGCGACATCCTCGGTCTCATCGGCCCGCCCGAGTCCGGCAAGACCGTGCTGCTCAAGGCCATCGCCATGCTCGTCGACGTGTCGGCCGGGCAGCTGTGGTGCGATGGCGCGCAGCTCAGCGGCGGCGGCGGACGCGCGGCTGATGCCGCCGCGGCCTGGCGTCGCCGGATCGGCATGTCGTTTCAGAACGATGCTCTGTTTGACTCGCAGAGCGTCTTCGACAACGTCGCCTATCCCTTGCGTCGACGGCACGTGGTCGAGTCTGAGGTGAACGTCTTAGTGACCGCGCGCTTGCGGGAGGTGGGTCTCGCCGCGGCGGCCGCGCTAGACCCGAGCGCGCTGTCGGGTGGCATGCGCAAGCGCGTCGGCATCGCGAGGGCAACCGTCGCTAAGCCCGAGCTCGGCCTGTTCGACGAGCCGGTGGCGGGGCTCGATCCAGTCACAGGCGGGCGGATCCTCGACCTCATCGTGACGCTCACCCGCACGCTCGGCATGGCAACGGTCATTGTCTCGAATGACTTGCCTGTCCTGCTGCCGGTGTGCAACGAGGTGATGATGTTGCACGAAGGCGCGGTCGTCTACGTCGGCTCGCCGCGCGGCTTGTTTACGTCGCCGCGCGCCGAGGTCGTGCAGTTCGCGACCGGCGCGGATGAGGGGCCGCTTTAGCGCCGATGCGAAGGCGCGCCGCGCGGCCGGCGCTCGACCGCGGGCGCGTCGCCCATAGCCACGCCCATCGACCGGCGGTCGTAACCGCTCGTTAGCGGTGCCGAATCTCGCCGCTGCCGTCCGTCTCGGCGTGCTCGACGCGGCCGGCGCCCCACCAGTCGATGTCGCCCGAGCCGCGACTGTCGGCGATGAGGGAGCCACCGGCGAGCGTCAGCTTGATGTCACCTGAGCCCGAGGTTGCGACTTCGGCGTTCTTAGCGGCGAGGCCGCGGGCGAGCACGTCGCCCGAGCCGCGCAGGCTTGCCTTGAGGGCCTCGCAGGTGCCGGAGAGCTCGGCGTCGCCCGAGCCGCCAAGCTCGATCTCGAGGCGCTTGCTGTCGCCGCTGTAGGCGAGATCGCCTGAGCCGCGTCCTACCACTTTGGCTTCGTCGGCCGTGGCCTTGATGTGGATGTCGCCGGAGCCGTTCGACTCGACCTCGAGACGTGTCGCGGTGCAGGCGAGCGTCAGATCCCCCGACCCCTTGAGCTCGACTCGCAGTGGCCTTGCGGCCGAGCCACACGTGACCTCGGCGTCGCCTGAGCCGATGAGGGCGAGGCCAAGCAGACGCGGGAGGCGCACGTTCACCCGCGCCTCGCCCGATACGTCGAGGGACTCCTTGGTGCCAATGACGAGCGTCGTGCCCTCGAGCGCCGTAGTCACCGCGGCCTGCAGATTCTCGTCGATGGTGACGCTCATCTCGGGTGTGTCGCCCTCACTCACTTTGATGTCGATCGGGCCTTCGAGGCGAATCTCGGTGAAAGGCGCCACCAGGGGTCGCGCTTGCGTGACCTTCTTGCCGTTGCCGTGCAGTGCGGCGTGGGCCAGGCCCGGCATCCCGGCGATGTCGAGGGCGAGCACTGCCGCCATTGCGATGTGTCTCATGGTCGTTCTCCTTGCGGGCGTTTGCGCCTCATCGACCTGTGTACGCGCCGTGCGTCGCCAATATTTCACGCCCGGATCACAAGGATGAGCATGACGCCACGCGTCGCGTCAGCCGTGAATGAACGGCTCGGCCAGGGCCACGAACGCCTCGGCCTGTTTCGGGTCGTGCACGTCGAAGTGCGTCACGTCGAAGGTCATCGTCTCGACGCCGTACTTCGACTTGAGCACCGCCGGAAACGCCATGTAGAAGCCATTGAGGCCGGCGAGGAATTCGGCGCTGATGCCGCCTTCCTCGCGGCGACCGCGAGTCTTGATGCGGTGCATGAGCGTCTCGACGTCGTGGCATTGCAGGTAGATGACTTTGTCGGGTTGCCGGACGTGGCGGTTCAAGCGCTCGAAGTACTCGAGATAGAGCTGCAACTCGTCGTCGCTCATGTGCCCGAGCCCGTGCAGGTACTTGGCAAAGATCTCGGGGTCTTCGAGCAGCGTGCGGTCTTGAATGCAACTCTTCGGCACCGTTTCGATGAGCTCGTGGTGTGCCGTGCGCTTGATGAGGAACTCGAGCTGCAGGGTAAACGACCAGCGTCGCATGTCGCCGTAGTAGTTGGCGAGGAAGCGGTTGTCGATGACCGGCTCGTCGAACAGCTCGAAGTCGAAGCGCCGCGAGAGGAGCTTGGCGATCGTGGTCTTGCCGCAGCCAATCGGTCCGGCGAGGGCCAAGAACTTCTTGTTTGCCATGGTCGCGATCTACACGAAAGCCGGGCGCGTGAGTAGTGCCTGTGGCGACCCGGCGCGAGTCCCCGCGAGGTCCGGTTCGCACTTGCTTTGCCTGGCGCTGCAAAGGCTCTAGATTGGCGTGATGGTGAGCAGCCGTGTACGAAGGCCGCGCGCGGATGCGCGTGCGACCACGAGTGCGAGCGCGGATGTGGGTGCGAACGATCTCGATCTGCTGTTGCCGGTTTGCGAGATCTTCGCCTCGATTCAAGGCGAGTCGACGCACGCTGGCGAGTTGTGCACCTTCGTGCGCACCGTGGGCTGCAATCTGCGGTGCAACTACTGCGACACTGCCTACGCCTACAGCGGCGGGACGGCGATGCGCCTTCGCGACGTGCTGGCCGAAGTTGCTCGGCTCGAGCTGCCGCTCGTCGAGCTGACGGGCGGCGAGCCGCTGCTCGAGCCGGCGGCGCCGGCGCTCATGCGTCTGTTGTGCGACCGGGGGTATCGCGTGCTGTGCGAGACCAATGGTTCGCTCGACATCTCGCTGTGCGACCCGCGTGTCGTGCGCATCATGGATCTGAAGACCCCGTCGAGTGGCGAAGCCGCGCGCAATGATCTCGCCAATCTCGCGCGCCTGCGGTTGCAGGATGAACTCAAGCTCGTCATTGGCGAGCGCGCCGATTACGAGTGGGCCAAAGCGCTGCTTGCCGAGCACGCGCTCGCAGGTCGCTGCACGCTGCTCTTGGCGCCGATGTTTGGTCGCCTCGCACCGCGCGAGCTCGCACAGTGGATCTTGGACGACAAGTTGGCCGTGCGCCTGCAGGTGCAGCTGCACAAGCTCATCTGGGATCCCGCGGCACGCGGCGTCTGAGCGCTTGCGTCCGCCGGCGCACAGCGCCTCTTCACGCACGCACGCACGCACGCACGGCCAAAGAGCGCACGTCGGCGCGCTTGTCTCATCGAGGTGCGCTTGCTATGGCAGAGCGTATGACCGAGGTTCCGGTGGCTAAGGCGCACGAGGTCTTGAGCCGTTGGCTGCTCGCTGATGGGCTGCCGGTGGAGTGCGATCTCGAAAAGAGCAGGGGCGCCTACCTGCATGATGCGCGCACAGGCAAAGAGTACCTCGACTTCTTCAGCTTCTATGCGGCGCGACCGCTCGGCTTCAATCATCCGAAGTTGCGCAGCGAGGACTTTCTCGAGCGCCTGCGTCAGGCGGACGTGTTGCAGGCGGTCGGGTCGGTTGGCGAGTCGCAGGAGCGTGCGCGATTTGCCGAGGTCTTCTCCCGCGTCGCGCTCGGCAACGACTTTCGTGCTTCGCACTTCACCGCGGGCAGCGACCTCGGGGCCGAGGGCGCCCTGCGCGCGGCGCTCGCCTGGAAGCAAGGCAAGAACGAGGCCGCCCGCCGCCCTAAGAAGAGCGGCCGCATTGTTTCGTTTCGTCAAGGGTGCCACGGCCGAAGCGGCTATGCCCTCGCCCTGTGTGACTCGCCGCTCGCCGGCGCCGGGGGTTCAGCCGAGCGCCAGGATTGGCCGAGGGTGACGAACCCGAAGATGCGGTTTCCTTTCGATGCTGCAGCGCTCTTTGAGGTCGAGGCCCTCGAGCGCGCCGCCCTCGTCGAGCTCGAGGCGATCTTCGCGGCCGACGCGCATGCCACCGCGGCGATCATCATCGAGCCCATCCAGAGCGAGGGCGGGGACAACCATTTTCGCACCGAGTTCTTTCGCGCTTTGCGCGCCCTATGCGACGAGCACGAGGCGCTGCTCATTTTCGACGAAGTGCAGACGGGCTTCGGCGTCACCGGCAAGTGGTGGGCGTGGCAGCATCACGACGTGCGGCCGGACCTGCTCATCTTCGGCAAGAAGACGCAGGTCGGCGGCTTCGCCGCGACGGCGCGTTTGGACGAAGTGGCGCAGCGCGAGACGCAACCCGAGCCCGGCGAGGGCTCCTTCGGCGGTACGCTCGTTGATCTGGTGCGCTGCGAGCGCGTCATGGAGATCATCGTCGAGGAGCACTTGCTCGACAGCGTACAGGCGATGGGCCGCTACCTCATGAAGCTGCTCTTCGACCAGGCCGCGAGCCACGTGGAGATCAGCAACGTGCGCGGGCGCGGTCTGCTCGCGGCCTTCGACGTGCCGAGCCGCGACGAGCGCGATCGGCTGGTGCGAGCATGTCTCGACGAAGAGCTCATCGTCCTGCCGTGCGGCGAGCGCAGCGTGCAGTTTCGTCCGGCACTCGATATCGATGCCGACGCAATTGGTCGCGCCGCGGCCCAGCTCGAGGCAGCGCTGCGGCGTGCCTACGCGCGTAAGTGAGCGAGCATGGCTCCGTCTAGCGCTGCGCGTACGCCCGTGTGTGTGGTCGGGGCGGGAGGACGAATGGGGCGCCGCGTCGCCTGTCTGCTCGCGCACCACGAGAGCCTCGTCTTGGCGGCGGCGCTCGAGCGTCCGGGGGTCATCCTCGAGCCGACTGCGCTCGGCCTTGCGGCCGGACACGACGTACTCATCACCACGGATGCCGCGACCGCACTCGCCAACGCACGCGTGGTCATCGATTTTGCGGCCCCCGCCGCGGTGGTCGAGCTCGCCGGTCGGTGCGCCGCGAGCGGCGCGGGGTACTTGGTCGCGGCGACGGACCTCACGTCGCAGGACGAGGCGGCTCTCGTGCACGCGGCCAAGCGCACCGCGGTGTTGCGCGCGGCGAACCTGAGCGTGGGCGTCAACGTCCTGCTCGAGCTCGTCGAGGTGGCGGCGCGACGCCTCGGCCCCGGCTTCGATATCGAGATTGGCGAGATTCATCACCGGCACAAACGTGACGCTCCGAGCGGCACCGCCCTGGCACTCGGGGAGGCGGCGGTGCGCGGCCACGGCGCGCTGCGCTCGGTGCTCGGGCGCAGCGGCCAAGGCGCGCCGCGCGGGAGCGACGAGCTCGGCTTTGCCGCTCTGCGGGGCGGCGAGGTGGCGGGCGAGCACACCGTCTACTTCTTCGGCGAGGCCGAACGCCTCGAACTCGTGCACCGCGCGAGCAACCCCGACATCTTCGCCTACGGAGCGTTATGGGCCGCCTCCTTTCTGGTCAATCGCGCGCCAGGGTTGTACGGCATGCGTGACGTACTCGCCGCGCGGTGAGACGCATGGCGCCGCCCTCGCCCGGCCGCGACAGCGGTTTCGCGGAGGCGTTTATCGCGCTAGGTGGCAACCTCGGCGAGGTGCTCAAGACGTTTCGTGCGGCGCTTGCAGAGCTCGATCGCGGTCCGGTCGAGGTGCTCGCGGTCTCGAGCGCCTATCGCACGTGCGCACTCGTGCTCGCTGGCACCTCGGTGCCCGTCGCCGACTACTGGAACGCCGCGGCACGCGTGCGCACGACCTTGGCGCCCGAGGCCTTACTTTCGCTCATGCTCGCGATCGAGCGGCGCGCCGGCCGCCGACGCGTCGAGGCCGCGCGTTGGCAGCCGCGCACGCTCGATCTCGACTTGTTGCTCTTTGACGACATCCTATGCAGCGCCCCGCACCTGTCGCTGCCGCATCCGCATCTCGCCGAGAGGCTCTTCGTGTTGCTGCCGTTGGTCGAGGTCGCCGCCGCGACGCTCGTGCCTGGAGCAGATGCGAGCGTCGCCGATCTGTTGGCACGGCTTGGCCCGGATCGCGCGAGTATTCGCGAACGGCGCGACGACTGGTACACGTCCGGGTGATGCAGCCGCGTACATCGTTCTTCGCCGCGCGTGTCAAGCTTGCGCGCGGTGGGGCCAAAAGCTAAGGACTCGGCTCGCCCTTGCGTGCTTATGACCACAGATGTAATTTGCCTGCCCCCCGAGTAGGCCCGCGCTCGACAGGAGACGAGACAGTATGTCGAAGGTCATTCACCTCTCTGACGATGCCCACAACACGGCCAAAGGCTTCTGCAAGCAGCACGGCCTGAAGATGAGCGATTGGGTCGCCGCGCTCATCGCCGAGGCCATCGCGCACGGTCGCACCAACCCATCGCAGTCGCGCCTGTCACCGCCAGCGCCCGTCGCGCACGCTCATGCGGCACCGCAGGTTGCGGTCGCAGTTGCGCCGCCTGCGCATGTTGCGGCTCCCCCGGCCGTGATGCCGCCGTCTCCCAACTCGCCGCCTAAGAAGAAGCTCGCGCGTTTTCGTGAGGATGGCGCGGTGGCCAACGACGGCACTCCGCCGTGGGCATCGCCGCCGTTCTGGTCTGGTAGTAAGTCGCAAACGAAGTAGGCTGTGCGCCACCGGCGTGCCTGCTGCTTCGCCTCGTTGTTCCGGCCCGGGTGGCGAAATCGGTATACGCTGGGGACTTAAAATCCCCTTGAGGAAACTCAGTGCGGGTTCGAGTCCCGCCCCGGGCACCACTTCTCAACCCGTCGTTCCGCCCTGCTTCGTCTCGAGCTCCTGCCAGCGCGCATACAACCGCTCGGCTT